>Ga0315315_10001334_pt1 | contig 22529 bp, 16 predicted proteins | sample M140m3416metaG_FD_203699 | JGI IMG/M metagenome (GOLD analysis project Ga0315315, IMG submission 203699) | Ammonia-oxidizing marine archaeal communities from Monterey Bay, California, United States - M1 40m 3416 | ecosystem: Environmental > Aquatic > Marine > Intertidal zone | place: USA...
CCAACTGTGCGATCAGATGTCGTTGTCGTCGTCATCGTCTTCGTAGTCGCTAGGGATCATCCACTCCCGCGCCTTGCGCGCTTCGGCAGCGAGCACCTCAGCGCGTCGCTCTTTGGTCATGGCCCGTTTGCTGCGCTTTGGCTGCGCATAGTCGTACGCAGTGGCCCCATCGCAAGTCAAAAATTCTCACGAGTTAGTGTACCTTTAGTGGCACTTTAGTAGTACTTAAGTTGAGTTCGCCACTTCTTTTTCTGCTACTAAAGTGGTCTGGAGAAGTGCTCGCTAAGTCGTGTGCACCTTATGCCACTCTAGTGAACTGTAGTACCACTCTAGAAAGTTTGGCAAGTGTTTTTCTAAACCTTGCCTAAAGGTGTTCTAGAGTCGTATTATCCTGGTTTCGAAACACCTCGTCGTCCAGCGCGTTGAGATATTGGTACATGCCTCCCAACACAGTGATACCGCCGTTGAATATCGCGTCGAAAAAAGTAAACGTCGTTTTCACCAAAGAACACAGGCATACGCACCTGGCGAACAAATCAACCCCTACAACCAAGGGATTGACGCGTGGTCCGTCGCGGAGGCACGAGACAGAGCGCATGTACGTCACGCCCCTCTTCCAATGTGGACGGCTCACACTCGAGGACGTCCAACGTCCACGCCTCGTCTTCCTCGTCTCCCACCCAGTCCGACGCGTGCGGGCCCTCCGTGCGCAGGCATTTGTTTGTCCGGTCGTGCTTTCGCCGCGTCGACCACACTCGTTTGTTGCAGTGGCTGCTGCGGGTCGCAAATGCCCTGTTGGCGGCTCGGGAGCGGGATGGCATGGCGCGCGCGCGTTCCCGCCTGCTGCGCCGTCTTCTCTTCGCCCAAAAGAGGCAAGTCGGCGCGTTGCCGAAAAAAACTGCAATTTGGGGGGGGGGGTGCGTTTGCGGGTGGTGGTGGTGGTGGTGGTGGTGGTGCGCGGCGGCGGCGGGGCGCACGTGCGTGCGCAGACGACCGCATGGCCAAGCGCCCGCGTCCGGACGAGACGGTATTCGTGTTCGACCTCGCAAACTGCATCGGAAGCTGCGACGACGATGGACCCGTCGCAGAAGTCGGTGCGGTGGCCGGATTCTGCGAGGCCATGGAAATCCAAACGGCGTTTTCGCCGTTTCCGACGCAAAGACCATTGCCGTGTCCCGAGGTCGGGCTGGGAGCTGTCGACGACGAACCCTTGCTGCAAGACCTCGGGATCACGTACAGCCCAGCGGACGACGAAAGAGGCTGTCACACCCCCGATCCGACCGAGATGCTGGATGCGAACAGCACAGCCTTGCTGGACTTGCTGGGCTGCGGGAGCAGTGACGCCGACCGCGACTGCGACCGTGACCGCGACGCGCAGTTTGCCTCAATGGAGACCCTCCCGCCGCTTGCTGCGCAGCCCATGGCGGGCGCGTCGCTGAACCAAAGCGGCCACCAGGGATGCTTCGCGACGCACCCCGTCGCCGACCCGCCAGTCTTGGCAACGGCGCAACCGAGCTTTGCGCAACGCAACAAACTGGCTTCCTTCCCGGAACGCAAATCGGACGTGCCCTTCGAACCGCACTCGTTCAAATCGATTCCAAACAACCATTCCGGGGTGTTCAGCGAGTTTGGGGGCGTGCGAGCGTGGCTAAAGGCGCACTCCTAGCCACTACCAACGACACGCACACACGCACCCGACCGTGTCCGCGTCCGTGCGCGCGCGCGCACGTGTTTGTCTGTCTGGTCGCGTTTTTTTTTTTGGTTTCGAAGAAGGTTTTCACTCGTCGTCGCTTTCGGCTGCGGCCCGTTTGGCCGACTTTCCGCGCGTCTCCGGATGCGACTTGCGGGCGGCCTGACCGCTCGACTGCAGCGAGTTGCCGGCCATCTTGGTGAAGCACTCGTAGTTGGAAAGCATGCGCGTCGGGTCCCACCCGGTCGGCTTGCCCGCGGGTGTGTTAATCCACTCCATGAACTGCGCCCGTTCCCCGCGCAGCTTATCGTTGACCTTGCAGACGTACTTCTTTGCTCGCTCCATGCGAGCTTGATACGAGGCTATTGCCTCGTCCTTTTGCGCCTCGGATTTAATCAAAACTTCGCACCTTTGTTTGTACTCGAGCAACTTTGGGTGCTCTTTGCACATCTTCTCCTTCGTGGCCTTTTTCTCGGCAGCGTCTTCGCGTCGCTTTTTGGCACTCTTTTCCTTGTTCACGCGTTCCTCGTCAGTGAGCTTCGCGAGTGCCGCTTCGCGTTGCCGCTTCTTGAAGAACAAAGCGCGGGCTTTGTCTGCTGCCGTTTTGGCGACGTTGACCGCTTCTGCGTCGTCGTCGTCGTACTCTTCTGGGGCTTTCTCGTCTTCGGTCTCGACGGGCTCTTCGTCGAGCATCGCCTGGTGGTCAGCGATCGCGTTGGTGAGCTCTTCCTCAGCGGGCGCCAGCACGTCGTAGCCATCGCCCCAAAGGCGGTCGGGATTTTTACAAGCCTCTACATGGGCTGTCTGTTGTTCGATGCGCTCGACGGCCGACGCGATTTTGAGGCGACGGGTTTCCTTGCGCTCGTTCCTCAACAGACGGCGGCGCTCCAGCTCTCCGTTGACGTCGTGAAGGTGCTCCCTGAGTTTTACAGTTTCGTAGCCCAAGAAAAAGCCAAGGGCGCCCCCGTTTGCATTCGGTTGCGCCTCCGGGACGGCGAGGACCACCCCTTCGTCGGCCATGGTTGTAGCTGGGGGTGGCGGCGGCGGCGTGCGTTCCTCCGCGCCTCTGCCTCTGCCGCGAGACCACAAGCCGCAAGGCTCTGCGAGAAGCGCCCCTGGCACCACAGTTGCAACCCCAGCTGCAACCTCAGCTGCAGCCTCAGCCGCAACACGGGCTGCAGCTGCAGCTGCATCTGCCGTGCGGCGCACAGCCAACACCAAAAGCGCTCGCTTTTTGGGGGGTTGCCCGGGGGGTCCAGTGCCCAGCGGGGGTGCGCGGCTGCAGCCGGATTGAGCCGCATGGGTGCTCGGGCTGCTCTCGGGAGCTGCGTAAACGTCCAATTTGGCGCCGCGAAATCCGCCAATCGACTTGCGGCTTTTGCGCCCGGTACGGGTGGAGTCGGGAAAACAGACGCTTCCGACGCACGCCCGCTCCCCCCTCCTTTCTCAGCGCCGCAGCCAGCCGATTGCCGCCGTTAAATGCCTTCTTCCAACCCGTACCTGCTGATCAGCGACGCCGATGACTCTGACAGCACTGATGGATTGTCGCCTCTGCCGGTGCGTCCAGCGCCGCCAAAAAAGAGGAACAAGAACAAACACCGCGCGTGTTCCTCGCCGTTGGAGTCGCCGTTTGCCTCGCCGTTTGCCTCGCCGTTTGCCTCGCCGTTTGCCTCGCCTTTGGCTTCGCCGTTGGCCTCGCCAGTTACCGTCAAGAAAAATAACAAAAAGAAACACCCCGCGTCCGCGCCGTCTGGGTCGGCACCGATCGAGAAGATCAAACCGACGCCTTCGCCTTCGCTTTCTGTCAGCAGTGACAATTCGGATCACGAATACCTGCTGCCCTCTGCGCTTTGTGCGCCCGGAGTCTCGCCGCTCGACAACGATTCCGAATCCGATGCGGACGTCCCCTTGTTCAAACGTTCGCGTACCCACGCGCCCGCGGAGAGCCCAGTCCCGCCTTCGCCCCTGCCGCCGCCGCCCGCTCCGATGTCCAAGTCCGAAGGCAAGAAACCAATGCACCCGAGGCCGTCGGCCAAACGGTCGGCCGCGTCGGCACCGCCCCACCTCCGGAGATGTTGCCCGACCACCTGGCACTACAAGAAGCTCGAGCTCTTCGTGGAGCACCTGCGCAAGAAGATGGACGCAGTCCGCGAGTTTGTGCACCAGCGCGAGAAGGAAGACAATGAGGCCTACGAAACGGGCACGCTTCCGTCGTGGCGCGATGCGAGCGGTCGTGAAACGGGCAGCAAACTGCTCAACCTAGCAAACCTGCTGTCGACCGACCGCACATTCATTCCATACGCTGAGTTTTGCGACATCACGCACCACGAGAGTCTGCTCTCCGTGCTCGGCGGCACGAAAAGCTACCACGTCGCGTTCGTTCGGCGCAGCAACAAGGAGACCGTGACGTTTGATTACGTCTACGAGCACCTTGAGGAGTTGCTGAGGCCGATTGTGACCCAGTCGGCCCTCTTCGCGGCGCGGCCAGAGCAGGTGCTGGCCATCGCCGAAAAGCTTGCCAAGTATCCGGTCGAAATCGCATGTTCGGTCCGGAGGCGCGACCGGCCGCTTGGCCACGAGAGCACCCAGGATTACGTTCGCCATGCAAACACCATGCCAGAAATCGACCTCATAAACTACGCCACGGGCAACGGCAAGACGTTCGCCGCCATCGTGGCGGCGATGACCGAACTCGCGGATCCGAAGCAGTGGGCGCACCACCTGGCCACCTGGCGCGACTCCATCCAAACGAACACGGTCGTCCCCAATCTGGGATTCAGCAAAGGTGTATCCCTCGACGGCCATGCGCTGGCGCGTGTTGCGGTGGTGCTCGTCCCCGAGGGCAAGCTCTTCAACCAATGGTCGAAGACAGCAGACGCGGTTCGGGTGGCAATGTCCGAGGAACTCGACATGGATTTCATCATCTGGAAGGGCACGCACAAGTTGAAGCGCAAGACCAAAACCGACCCAGGCGTCGACGGCACGCTCAAAGACGCCCACGAGCTCACCCTCACGGAGAACAAGCCCCTGCTGTGGCTTGTGTACGCCAAGACCGAATCGGCCAAGAAAACCGTTCGTGCCGCGCCCAAACTGCACATTCCGATCCGCATGTACGACGAGATGAATTGCCGCACCGAACCCAAGTCGGAAGGATACGAGAGCCGCGTCCTGAGGAACGTCATCGTCCAGGCCACAGTCGAGCGACTCGAGACGAGCACGCGAAACCAAAAGGCGCACCCATTGCGCAAGGCCCTCGGCGGGCAAAACTTTAACCCGTTCGACTTGTCCCACGCGGCAATCTTCCACCTGGCGACGGCGCCCGACTGGCTTCGTCTGATGGTGTCCCAAGGCATGCGGCCGCTCATGCCGGAAGGCATTCGGAAGGTGACGCTCAAGGTGCGCCTGCAGTCGCTCGCGGCACGCGTCAACAAGTCGGACATGAACATCACGAGCCTCGAGGAGTTGCTCAACTCCATGCTCGCCAGCGTCAACGTCACGGCAATGTCAAATGGGCAGCGCATGGCATTCTTGGACCGCTGTCGGGGCATTCTCGGTCAGACAGCGCCCGCGCCTGGTCAGGAGGGCATGCCCATCCACGCTCGGCTGGGAGCGGCGCGCGGGGAGATCCAGAGCGATCACGACGCGCTTCCGCCCGAGCCGCGGGCACCGGCGCCCGGCGTGCCCATTCCGCAAGCGGAGCTCGACGCCTACAGGGACATTTCACGCCAGAAGCGGATTCTGACGTGCATGCTCCGCATGCTTGGGAACCTCCGCGCCGCCGTCTGCGTCGATCCGCCGCCAGAGTGCCCCATCACGCTGTGCGATATCCCAAAGGAGTGCGTCGGCATCTTCTCGTGCTGCACCAACCTCTTTGACGTTCGCGCCACGGACCAGCTCAGCGACAGATGCCCAATGTGCAACGCCGAGCTGGACAACCGCATCATCAAGGCGACGACCGCGATTGGCGCACTGATCGAAGCGCCCCAACTGCCACCGCCCGCCGCCGCCACCGCCACCGCCAGCGGCGCCGGACCCTCGGGCGAAGGGGGGGGGGAGCCGCTGCGCGTCGGTGACGCGAAACACCTCGTCGACCGCCTCACGAGCGTTACCGCGAAGAAAACGTTCACGATGTCGTCCAAAGCCGTCATCGAGACCATGCGCGAGTTTCTGTGCTTCAAGCCTCGCGGTGCCCGCATCCTGCTTGCCTTCTCGTGCGCTGGCCAGAACGGCAACGGTGGTATGGACGGAACGTATCGCATGCGACAACTGCTCAGGGACAGCATCCCCGGGCTCGACTCAGTGCAGACCGTGCGGACAAATGACGCTTCGGCCGCCGAGGCCTTTGAGAAAGATGACCACACCAACCGCGTCCTCTTCATCAACACGAGCGACACCTCGGCGTCTCTTGAGGGCCTCGACCTGTGGAACACGGACGTGGTGATCATCGACCGCCTCGCCGGAGGCAACGGCGTCAGCTCCGCAAAGATCGTGCAAGCGGTCGGACGGGCGATGCGCCCGCAAGCCAAGGGCGCCGCCGCCCGTTCCAACGTCCTGTACGACGGGCCTTCTCCCTTTCCGGCCAAGCTGACCGTGCTACTTGAGCGCGACTACTCGTACGACGGGGGCAGCAGCGACGACGACAGCGGCCAAGAGTGAGTGCACAGAAAGAGCGAGAGGGGGAGAGTGAGAGAGGCGACGCGCAACAAACCCGCACACACAAAAAAAAACCCCCCCAAGCGACGCTCGGTCTTGCGGGTTGTGTGTGTGTGTGTGTTTGTGTGTGTGTGTGTGTGTGCGCGCGTGTGCGTGTGTGCGCACGGTCTGCGCGTCGAGAGAACGAACGGTGATGCCCAAGGATGCCGAAATACAGTCCCCGCTCCAAAGGAGCAATCCTAATCGCAAGGGTGGAAAGGGCGGCAGGCACGGGAAGGAGCAAGGCATAGAACGGTGGTCCGTCGACGAAGACGCGCTGCTCCGTCGAATCTGTCCCATAGATGACGCTCGCGACGCCCAGTGCAACTGGAACTTTGTCAAACAGGAATTCCAGGACGCTTTCCCCGGCGCCAAACGGACCGTGCCGGCGATACGCAACCGCGTGCTGCGGCTTCGCAAGAACGCGCAGCTGGTCAAGGCGGGCAAAACGGGCACCAACCGGTGCCGCAAATGCGGACAGCTGATGCGAGGACACGTGTGCACGTCGGTGGATCGCGTGTAGATTTTTTTTTTTTTTTTGATTCACCGTTTAGACATGTCCAACGAGTTCAGTGTCAGCGACAGTCCTATCCGCCCAACGGGCACCGCGCTCGCACTTTGCAAAGGCAGACCTTGCATGTGCGTCGTCGCCCCGTTTGCCGAGGGACGGAAGGACCCCGACGATGGCGCCGCGGTCGCACCGCGCGGCGTAATCACCCGAAAATGGCCCCGCGGCGGCGAGTCGGCGCGCCGCCGCTCCCCTATCGGCGTCCCCGTCGCGTGCGCTGGTCGCATCGCTGGCATCGGCGCCAGGATTGCCCGCTGCTGCAGCAGCGACTCGCGCTCGGCCGCCTGGTCCGACATGAGGTCGCGGACGTTTACGCTGCCCCCGATCGTGGACGCGAAACTGAGCCCGGACGCGTGCTGCATCTCGCGAAGCACGTACGGGTTTGCCGTCACCGCGGCACGGTCCTTGTACATGCGAAAGAGCGTCTCGGGCGTCGCGCTGCCCGGGTTGGACATCTGGTCCATCAGCCCGCCTTCCTTGAGGATGGCAGCGACCAATTCTGCGCAGACGCGAACGCGCGTACGTGCGATGCGACACGGTCGCGCAACGCCCGCGAAAACGGAGGGTGAAGGGGTGAAGGGTGATGGGGTGGGTGGGAGGGGGGGGGTAGTCGCGCCTGCGCAAAAGAAGCTGCTCGAGTCCGTGTGCCGTGGCCAGAGCAGGCTGCGCGCCATGCCCATGTTGGAAAACGGCTTCCCCACGCAGCGCGTCCTGGCGTAGTGCAGCATCTTTTGCACCGCGTTCCTCGAGCAGCCGAGCTGCTGGTACACGTACTGCGGGACAACGACGCACGCTTGTGAGGCGCGTGCGCAAAAAGCGCGCGTTCAAAAAACAACGACTCCGCCTGTGGGTTTTTTCCCGTTCGTTCCACGAGCTCGACGCCCACCTGCCAGCACGCGACGAATGCATGCACAAAAAACAAAAACTGGTGCATGGTCGCACAGGCGTGCGCTCGTGCCTTGTCATTAAACACACGGCAAACATTCTTCATCATGCCGTTGGTCCCTGCCTCCTCTGCCGCGCGCAAACACGCAAAAAAAGCGAGTCTCTGTTTTGCACGCGAGGTTCTGCGCGTGTGTGTGCGGTCACAACGTACCTCCAATCGCGATTTCAACGTGAGTGAGGTTGCTCATCTGGGCAGCCGCGGCGATGATGTTGAGAAGCGGCTCCTTCCACCACCGCTCCCCCACGCGGTAAAAAATGAGTGTCACAGACGATCCGTCATTCTCCATGCCTACGCACACGCGCACCCCCGCACCCACTGACGCACGCGGTTTTTGGTATTTCGATGCGCCCCGACGGCTTATCCCACGCGTTTATTCACATTGTGGCCTTAGCGACGGCTCTTGCGCTCATGCCCTCCCGTCGGCGGGCAGGCCGTTGGCGGGCAGGTCGTTGGTGGGCGCCCCGCCGGCGGGCGGGCCTCCAGCGAGAGAGGCGCGCGTCTGCTCGCGCAGCACCTTCAGCTTGTCGATCGCCTCGTCGAGCTGCGGCAGCGTCGTCTCGCACACCCGAGTCGCGAGTTCAGTCGCCTTGCGAGCGGCGAGCGCCTCGGCCCTTGGCATGAGCACACAGTGGTCGGGGCGGCGCTCTTCGAGCAAGTCCTCAAGGCAGCTGACCGCGTGGCCGAGGAGCCGGTTGTACGCGGCGGCCTCGGCGACGCCCGGCGCGGGACGCTCCGAGAGCGTGATTGCGTAGATGTCTTGTTCCATCGCCTCGAAACGTGTCGTGGAAAACGACGATCGGTGCGCACCGATCGCGTTCAAAAACCGCTGCGCGTCGGGCACGTGTGACGGCAGCTGGTACGCGGCCTCCGCTGAGAGCTGCCCCGCCTTGTGTTTTGGAATCTGTGGCTTTGGCTGCGGTTGCTGCGGTTGCTGCTGTTGCTGCCGTTCCCTGTTGGCAGTCGATTCCGTTTCTTCTTTGTCATCTTCACCCGAAGACTCGTCCTCCTCACACTCCTCTTCGTCCTCGTCCTCCTCTTCGGACGGCTCCGACACGGACGAGGATGACGACTGCTCGTCATCGTCGTCGTCGTCGTCCTCGTCCGTGTCGGAGCCACGCTTCGGTTTCTTCTTCTTCTGCTTCTTGTTGACAGTGCCGTTGCCCTTTGCCCGCTTGGCGTCGCCGTCGGGGAGTCGCTTCCGGTTGGGCCGATGGGGCGGGGTCGACGGCGTCGTCGCCACGGGGCGGGCCACGTCGTTTTCCTCGTCGTCGGACGGATCCATGTTCGCCGCAACGGGCTGAGTTTCCGCGCTCGGCGCCAAGGTCGAACACGGCGCAGGTCGGACCTCAACAGAGTTGGCGGTGGCGCAATAGCGCGTCAAGAGGTTTGCGCAATCCGTCTGTTTGAAGCAACTGGACAGTCGGCGCATCGCTTTTTGCATCAACGTCGACACTGCGATCTCGTTTTTCCAACGCTCCGCGTGCACGAGCTGGTCGTTGAACGCCTTGGCGATTTCCACCGACGCTGCGGCGTGGCTGAACGCTCCCCATTGTTTGTGGTCGCGAATTATTTGGCTGATCGGAACGTCGGGATCGTCGTTTGAGTCGTCGTCGTCGTCCGCTTCGGCAAAAATCTCGGGATGCGTCAGCATGGTCAGGCACTCCTCGACCTTGACCGGCAACGGCGGCACCGCGACCAGGAGCAATCGCCCGTCCCAGATGTGCGGGTCCGCCGCCAGATCGGTGAGACACCTGTCCGCGCCCTGATCATCGGTGTCAATCTCGACGAGCGGTGCTTCTGGATTCATGTCGTCGTACGTGCCGATTAGAATCGACACGAGGTGCGGGTGCAGCACGCACCGCGTAGGAGAAGCTGGCAGCTCAAACGGCGAGAGCGCACGCAGCAACCCAAGGCTCTCCGCGCACGAAAGGAGGCGCGTGTGGACGCCTGGGTTTACGTAGGGAGGCCTGCGTCCGTCGCGGCTTAAAACGTCCCACTGCGACCGCGGCATTCGAAAACGAAGCGTCCACAGCTGTCGGGTCTCCGCGTTGTGGCAGTCCGACTCGTCCAACACGCCGAGCACGGCTGGAACGCACGACGCACCGGCGATGGTCACGCCCGTCGCAGCGTACGAACGAAGCGTTGACCCCTCCAGTTCCCTTGCGCCGTGCACCAGCATTAGATCACGGCTGTCCTCGACACAACAATTCGCCACCCACCTCCACGCCGAAGAGTCCTGAAAGAGGCTCTCGAGCTTTACCCTCCGAGAGGGGTCGCCTTCGCGCCCTTGCCTCGGTGCAGCCAGCGAGCCGAGCGACTTGCGCAGCGGCTGTGGGACGCCGTCTGACATTCCGACGCGCCCTCTCTCTGCGTCTCGTGAGCTCAAAAGCCGCAAGACCGCGGACGAACGGATGCGCGTTGCAACAGAGCCTCGTTTTTTTGCATTTTTTTTTTTATAACGTGGTCCGCCGCACTGCTTTAGAGGGGAGGGGGAGGGGAAGGGAGGGAGGGGCGGGATAAACAAAAAAAAAGCAACCGTGAGCGCGAGCGCGTTTTTGGGGGGGGCATGCCGCTTCGGTTGGCGCGGCTGCTGCTGCTCCTCCTCCTCCTTGGCCCGTCGACGGTCGCCGGTCAAACCGTTTCGCCCCCGCCGCCGTCGCCACCCTCACCGCGGCCGCCTCCGTCGCCTCCACCGCCTTCGCCACCGCCTTTGCCACCGCCTTCGCCACCGTCTTCGCCACCGCCTCCGTCGCTGCCTCCGTCGCTGTCGCCCGACGATTGGACGCTTCCGCCGTCGCCTCCCGTCTACCAGTACCAGTTTGTGACGCTGACGACTGCATTTGGCGGATCGGGGTTGTTCCTGTTCGTCTGCTGCTTCTGCTGCGCGGTCTTCGGCGGCAAGTCAGCGCGGGCGCGACACACTAGCCGCTTCTGGGGGACGAAGCTGCTGCGAGTTGATAGCATGCCGTTTGTCAGGCAGGAGGCCGAACGACACGGCGAAAACTGGAACGGCACGCCCTTCAGGGGCGATGTGTCGATGCGCGCGCGCGAAATGCCCTCGGCGGCCAACCCGGAGGCCGCGGTCACATTCGACACGCTTTTGGGAAATCGGCCGCCGCGAAGATGGACCGTCGTGGCGTCGCAGTAGTGCCGCTAATTTCGAGTCGCGCGCGTATTTGAGCCTCCGAGTGGAACCAAAAAAAAAAGCTGGCCGCATGCCGAACCGACCCGCCAACCCCGAAGACCCCGCCGGAGGCAAGAAGGGGAAAAAGACCAAGGCAGGCAAGGACAAGACCGAGGTCAAGTTTAGCACCTACATCGCAAAGGCGCACAAGAACATCCACGGCGCTGACCGCACCGTCTCCGCAGCTGCTCTGTCCACGCTGGACATGATGGCGGACCATCTGATCACTGAACTCATCTCCAATGGCAAAAAGACGATGAAGTATTCGAAGACGAACACGTTCAACAAGTCCTGTGCAGGCGGCGCGGCTACTCTGACGCTCACGGGCATGCTCAGGACGAGCGCCACCAACGCCGGGAAGGCCGCGACCGAGGCCTTTGTCAGCCACGCGCCTCTTGTGGCGGTGCCATGACGCGCGTTGATAACACTGCACTCGGGTGTCGTTTGGGTGTGTGTGCGTGTGTGCGGGGTGCGTAGACACGATAACACGGTGACACCATAAACGCGTCGACTTGCGCGTTTTGACCCCCCCCAGATGTCTTTGCGCGCATGGAGCGGCATGTTTGGGGGACTGGTCGGGCCTCCGGAGCTCGCATCCACGACCGACCGGCTGCGCGTCTTGCTTCACATTGGCGAAGAGGAGCGGCGCCAAAGGGACCTCGCCAAGAAGCGCGAGACAATCGTGCCAACGTCTGGCCACGGCGACGGCGCCGGCAGCAGCAGCAGCACGCACGACGGCAGACCTCAACCCAAGCGGATGCCGCGAAGCCTGGGCGGGGCCATACGAGCGACAAAGCGGTGCATTCCGGTGCCGCGCGACCGGTTTGTGGCCAGCCTGCGCCGATTTTACGAATTGCAACGCAACATTCCCCGAGATCTGCACCCGAGGTTGGCGGCACCGCTGGGCCCGCAAACCACGCTGCGCATCATCCTCGGGCCACAGCACGACAGACCCCCGCAACTCGCGGGTTCGATGTGGGAGCTAATCCGACCGCGGGATCCGTTCGGAACGGAGACACCGGAAGAAGAAGCGGCTCGGGCGGATCCGAGGTTCCGTGACTTCTTTCGCATGGCGATGGGTCTAGTCTTAAACGCAGCTGTCTACCGTCCAGTCGATTGGAAAGACTTCGAGTGGTATGAACAGGCAGACGAACACGGAAACATCAGCGCACAGAAAGCGCGGAAATTGCGAAGAATATATGCCAGGCGCATACGGTTTGAGGAAAACGACAACGCCTCGAATGACAACTTGAGGAGTGTTTTGGCGGGAGCGGTGAAAGAGCTGTACGAGCCTGTCGGATGGGAGATGGCCTTCCAGTGGGCTCGAGAGGAGTTTGGTAAAGATCCGAACGGCACACCCTTTTTTCCGCCGCCCATCGTCGATGTCTCCAAATTGCACGAGTCGCCGCGCTGTCCCGACGTTTTGATTGTGGACATTACCGTGCAAAAGGCGGACGTGCAGTCTTTGATGGACAATGATGACACGAGGCGCAGGTTGTACAGAAGCGCGGAAAAGGAGGCGGAGCCGCCCCCGTTTCCCGTTCAAGAGAACTACGCCTACGAGGAGTCGGAGTCGGAGTGAGAGGTGCGGTAGAATGTGCGACTGTGTTCTTGGTTAAAAAAACAAAAGAATTCTACTGCCCGTGACCCGCGTTCGGAACCCCGTCGTCGTTTTCCACGATGGCCGCAGCGATCTCGGCCATTCGCGCGGGCGTCATCGCGGCGTTGCCGTACTGCGGCGGCGGCTGTGACGGCGGCGGCGGGGCGGCGGGCGGCGAATCGGCGGCGGGCCCGGCCACGTCGCGAAACGCGAGCGGCCCAAACCCGCAACTGGGCGGGTGGGGTTCCCCTGGCGGGTGAGGGGGGGGGGGCTCCACTTCGATTGCCATCGGCGGCTGCGGCTGCGGCTGCGGCTGTGGCTGCGGCTGCGGCTGCGGCTGCGGCTGCGGCTGCGACTGGACGGATTGGTAGCAGTAATACTGCTGCTGCAGCTGTGGCGGGTATTGGTACGTGTGCGCGTTGGCCGCCTGCGCGCAGGCGGCAAGCTGCACGGCGGTCGGCTGCTCCAGCAGCTCGCGCTGCTGCGCGAGCACGTCCACATGCGGCTCGTCGTACGGGCACAACGCCGGCGCAGCGCGGTCCTCGGGCGAGGTCTGCTGTTGCCGCGACGGCGGTGGGGCCGGGCGCGAGAGAAGGGCTTGCTCTTCGCCGCGCACGGCGCCGCCGTCCCTGCTCGCCTGCTCCAGGTCGTCCTCCTCATCCTCCGCAGACGCGGTGTCGGACGGCACGGCGCGGTACGCCCCGAAGCCCTGCGCAATCCGGATGCGGGCCATCACGACGACGCTGCACTGCACCGCAGCAATCGGCAGCCACGTGACGTGCGAGCCCATCGTCCACAGCGAGGCGGATGCACTGCGCGTCACGACGATCATCGTCTCTGAAGTCGTGAGCGTCGACGACGCCGTCGACGCGTACACGTGCGCGCAGTAGACGGCGCCGAACGCAAACGAGCGCACGAGGCGGTCCGCCGCCTCCCACAGGCCCACCGACTGGCAGAGCGGGCCGACGAGGGCGACCGCGGGCGGCGGCATCATCGCGATGATCAGGAGCGCCCCCGCCGTGAGCAAAAAGGGTAGGTCCGTCTCCAGGAGCGGCGCGCGGGCGCGCATGAAACCGGACGCCAGCAGGACGAGCATCACCGCGTGGAAGACGACCCGCCGCCAGCTAGGCGCGTGCGCCGTCTCCGACGTGCACGTGTGGACGAGTTGCTCGACGACGAGCGCAGCGAGGTAGATGGGCACGGCCGGCTGCAGGGATTGGAAAACGACGCTCACGCCGTGCGCCCTCCCGACGCGGAGCGGCGTGCGCATCAACAGGGCGCCGGTCGCGACGCAGAGAGCGAGCGTGCGCACGGCGGACACGCCTGCCTCCGGCACGACCCAGCACGAGAGAATTGAGACCAACGCGCAGCAGCAGATGGCGAAGACGGTCTGGAAGCCGCCGAGATAGAGGCTCGCGTTTGTAAAGTCCACAATTGAGTCCTCGGCGTCAGCCTCGCGTCTCTCGCCGGTCGCTAGTCCGCCTGCGCCGCCGCTCGCCGCGGGACGAATGGCTGTGGCGGCTGTCGTCATGGGGGCCGGCTCGCGCTTACGAAGGGTGGCGAGCTTTGTCGGCATGAGCCGCCATTCTCTTGGCGGCAGCAAGCGCAGCTTCGGGCGCCGGCCAAACGGCGGCAGCATTAGCGGCTGCTGCATATTGTGGCCGGGAGCCGACGGCAGGTGCGTAGCGGCGACCGATTGCGGCTCGTGCGCATTCTGTGCGAGCGCGTTGGTCCGGAGGGTACCTGGCGGTCCGTCCTGCGTCGACACACCCGTCGCGCGCACGAGGTGCGCCGTGGCGGGATGGCCATGTGGGTTCGGGCGGAGGACGCCTCGTTCTTGCGTCGCCGATCGCTGTCCCTCGAGTCCCTGCCGCGGCCGAGGGCAAAGGCAGACGTGAGGGTGGCACCGGTCTCGGTGGTGGACGGGCTGCTCCGGGAGTGCCCCGACTACAGGAATCCCCTCAAAGGCTTTTTGTTGTCCAGCCCGCGGGCGGACGAACGAATGGACGAAGACGATCGCGCCGCAACGTTTGCCGCGATCCGGCTGCCGCCGTCGCCGCGGCGCGCCACAGATCCGGTCCCGTTGGTCAAGTGCGCGTCGGCCCCCGCCGTCTGCTTCGCGGATCGGGTGGCGCGGGGCGACTTCGGGGATAGCGGTCTCGACGACGACGACGGGCTCACCCCGGCGTCCGCACAGGGCCAGCTCGGGCGGTGGAAATGTCGGGGCTGCTCCAACACGGACCGCTCCTTCCTGTCGACAGGCTCCGACTCGGCCATCGCCTGCGACCTCTGCGGCACGGTCGATGCGGACGTGACGCTCGTCTCCGGCTGCCGTCAGAAGAATTGCCCTCGCGAGGAGGACAAGACCGTCGTCGCCGACGAAGCGACTCGCCCCGCGCACGAGCTTGCCGCGGAAGCGGTGGCCGCGGGCGACGAGACGCGCCAGGAGCGGCGCAAACGGCACCTGCAGTGCAGCGGGGCCACGCGGGTGGCGCGCGCGGTGGCGCGCAGGTACGACGTTTCCGCCGCACAGGCCAGGGTCGACACCGTCGTCGTCCGGGAGTCGCGCGCGCGTGTGGACGGCGACCCAAAGGTCATCAAGAAGCGCGACGCCGTGCTGCGCTTCGTCACGACGATGCACCAGTACCTCGGGCCTGGACTGGACGAACGCGTCAAAAAGCACATTCGCATGGAGGCGGCACGCGTCGTCTGCCACGGGTACGAACACGCCAAGCACTGCAACGAGACGAGCTGCCAGATCGCCATCCCGTCGCGCGCCAATGCGCTGATCGGTCTCTGCACGGTTCAAAAGTGTCTGGAGCGCCTGATCTGCGACGACGGCACGGCACTGTCGCCCGCCCGCGCTGCCCAACGGATCACCATCAGCGACATTGCACCCGAGGTCTCGCGGCACGAGCTGCTCAAAAGCCTCGACGAAGCAAAGCAGACCCTCGCGGAGGGGGCCGGCGCCAGCCAGCGCGCCCAGGTTGCGGCGGCTGTCGGTTTGGTCCTGGATTGGATTCCGGAGCAAGTCGAGCTGCCTTGCGCGTCGGCAGCGGGGGGCTCCCCCCTCGCCGTCAGCGCGAACGTCGCGCCCACGCCGGCGTTGGGCGCCCAACAGGCGGTGGGACTGCCGCCGCCGCCGCCGCCGTTGGCGCTCCCGCCGCCGCTCGCCGCGACCCCGGCGGGGGCGATGGCGATCTCCGACGACGATCCGCGATCGCCGCGCAACGGCGACGGCTCGCCCAACGACGCGATCTGGCTCCTGCGCAACAGCATCCACAGCGCGTGGCGGCTGGCCAACGTGCGCGCCGACGTGCGCCAAGCGGCCACCGCCGCCGTGCAGGAGCCCGAGCTCGCCGACTGGGTCCGTCGCGTGAACGCGCTCCCCATGTGCGTCCTCGGGGTTGCCATGCTGAAGGCGGCCACTCTGAAGCTCGGGCTCGACGACGACACTGGCGATTTGCTCCGCCAGTACTGTCACCAGTACAATATTAGCCCGACGACGGCCGAAGGCGCCGCCGTGATCATCTCGAAGATGATGCACGTGCAGCCCGCGACGACGCTCGGCCTCTTTGGAGACGGGATTTTTTGATTGGATATTATTCCCATGCGCGTGGCGGAGTTGCTCCCGCCGCGCGCCGTGTGGTCACGACGACGACGCCAGCAACAGCATGTGCCCGCGACCGTGCGGAGCGAGAGCCAGAGGCAAGACCAGCGAGCGAGCGGAGAACCGCTGCCGCGCCGCTAATAGCAGATGCTCGCACCATAACACGTTGCGGTGACATCGAGTGGTATAGCACCGCGTTGCAAAGTGCGTCAAAAGGGCGGTTCGCGGATGTCACTATTAGGGGCGGTCACCCCCTCCGAGGCTCCACAGCAGGGCGTGAAGCGGCCTCTGCAAGGGAAGCCCACGGCTGTGCCCAACAACCTGCCTGCCTTTCGTGGACGCGACGTCGCCCCAGGCGGGAACGTCAAAGTGCCGAAGCTCAACCAAGGAAACAAGCCCAATCGGCAGACCAACATCTCCATCCCGTACCAACGGGTATGCCCCCTCGAGTTTTTGTCGGGATGGACGGGCCGGCTCGCCCCCGGCGACGTCGCCTTCATCCTCAAGTACCCACCCGGCTTCCTGAAGAGCCTCCCCAACGCCAACAACGCCACCGGCGGCACGGCGACGATGAGCCGCGTCGTCGGCGTCGACGGCGTCAACCGGATGCTTCACGGGTCGGGCAACCCGCAGGGTTGGAAAGTGGGCGTCAACGTGCTGTTCGTCAACGACCCCAATACGCCGGCTGGCCAGGTGGCCGCGACGGGTCCGCAGGTCCTCAAGAGGAAGACGCAGACCATGCAGGAGTTCTTTGGAGCGCTCCCGCTGCCGACGGCCGCGAGCGACCTGGCCAACTACGCGCGGTTCGTCCCCGACGAGACGCTGCGCACGACCTTTCTCGGCGCCCCCGCTGGGCGCGGCCTGGAGTGGAACGACGCGAGGGGTTTTGCGGAGGCGGCGATGATCGTCGAGTACAACCTGCACGCCAAGGAGGTGTTTCGTTTGGACGTGCTCGAGAACACGCGCGTCGACGGCATCGTCCAGTCCAACGACGAGCCGCACAGCTTCACGTCCAACGGCTCCCGCGACGCGGTGGTCTTCAACAACGTCATCCAAGGCCCGACGCTCGTCAACAACGGCTACTTGCTCTACGACCCGGAGGCAAATCCGGGCTACAATGTCAACGGCGGCGGAAAAGCCCAACAGCACGGCGCGTTGCCGCTTCGCACCGTCGAGGCGCACCCGCGCGGCAGCATCGAGGGCGGGTACCACCTCGGCGGCAGCGGCCACGGCCGACCGGGCGTGGTCGGCTCGCAGACCTGGCTGGGCCACGGGCAGTACGACTACGTGGCCGCCTTCACGGGCACGTACACGACGTACCCGGGGCAGATGTTCGACCGGCACGTCCAGCCCATGAACTCGCTCTACCTCGGCCTGCGCGCGCACGAGATGAGCACCGGGGCCAAGCTGAAAATCACCAAAGACGACGGAACGCGCCTCTTCCCGGACACGGCGCTGGGCAGGCAGGACGCCGCCGCGGCGCAATGCTACTTCTACCAGTACATGCCCTTTGCGTCGCGCAAGGCGTGGCTCTGTCAGCACGTGCAGGAAGAAATCCGCAAGGGGCTCACGCAAGCCACCCCCGTGGCCGCAGAGGCGACCGTCGCCCGCATCAACAACAGCCTCGTCAACCACAACAAGGGCGCCAAGAAGTCGCGCTTCGACGAGGACATCTTCGACGCCGTGCGCACCGACGACCTGGCCAACATGGTGGGCGCCTGGCACCTCGGACGCGTCCTCGACATCAAGTCGCAGCGCCTCACCGCGTACGACGGCGGGCCCAGCGACACGGGCTTCTCGCTCATGGTCGACGTGCAAATCGGGTGGCGCAACGCTTTCCACACCCCCAACGGAGCTGGGGGTGAGATGCAGCAGAGGGCGGACGCGCAGATCGTCGATCACACCAGCCGCGGGTTCAACCCCGCCACAAACGTGCAGTATGCCCGCTCCGAGAACGAGCAGGACGCCCTCGTCCGCCGCGAGATCGATCAACACAATGCGCAATTCCCATCGCTGAGAGCGACGCTCGGAAACGTCGTGGGCTTCACTTGGAATCTCAAGTTTGCGCAAAACACGTTCTTGGGCGGCGCCCCGGTAAGCCCGGCCTTTGCCATTGCAAAGACGATTGGCGTCCGTTGGCCGGTGCTCGCCGCGGCGTGGGACGCGCTGTGGGATGCCGTCGTTGTACAACGAGTTTGGCTTCGCGGCCAGAACATGGCACTTCGCGTTGCCGACCAGATGCGCATCGCGGGAGCGAACGCGGGCGACGTTTGGAAAGCGTCCAACAGACAAGACGAGAGAGTGGCCCTCTCGCTGGCGGCGTTGCAAAAGGTCTTGGTCGACGTCCACGTCTCGACGTCGCCTCCGGAGATCAAAGCACTCGCCTCGTACGTGCGTTCTCTTCGAATGAGAATGCTGTTCGGTGGCGCTGACCCCACCGCCGATCAGATCACGTCGTACGAAAACCGCGTCGCGGGGCTCTTTGCCGGTCTGCTCGGTCCCGCCGGTGCCGCAACAAAGACGCAGATCACGCGCGAGGCCTTCTTCTACGCGTTTGCGGGGCTGCGCGTCAGCGACAAGGCCGAGTGGTACAAGCGGGGGCCGGCCGCGTTCCCAACGCTCAGTCAGGCTGACGACGGACCGATGGTCGATCTCGACGACGCGCAGTTGGACGAGATCACCACGTTGGCCGGGTTGCACGAGTGGTCGCCGGGAGATACGTTCGTGATCGCGGAAGAAGGCGGGGTCGGGGAGGAGGAGGAGACGGAAACGGGCGCCCTCGCGGAGGAACCGATGGCCGTGATAGAGGAGGAACCCGCCAGCGGCAGCAGCAGCGGCGTCGACGTCGGCACCGCCGCGTCGAGCCTGGCCAGCTCGTGGCACTCGGTCGACGACGCGGCGATGCCAGAGCCGGGGCCGGAGCCGGAGTCGGCGCCAGAGCCGACACGGCCGGCGCCGACGAGCGCCTCGGCTGCCGGCAAGGCCCCCGCCCCGGCGCCGGCGTCGACGCTCGCACCGCAACAGGCGGCTGCGACGGCCGCGGCCGCGCGCTCGGCGCCCATAACCGCGGCCGCAATGACCAGCGCAACGGCAGCCAAAAAGCGGGTCGGCAAGTCGCCGACTCGCGCGCGCGGCGGTGCCGTCGCCACCGCCACCGCCACCGCCGCCGCCGCGACGACCGCCGCTGCCACCGTCGTGCCGGCGGCGGCGGCGACGGCGACAACCGCGCCCCTCCTCCCGACCCTCGCTCCGACCCCAGCTCCAACCGCAGGCGCCGCCAACCCCGTGGCGGCGGCGGCGCGCCGCCGCAGTCGAATGGGGCTCGCGCCGAGCGGCTCGACGGTGGACTCGGTGTTTGACCGGCACTTTGGCAGCGGGCTACAGCGGGAAATTGCCGGCGAAGCTCCCGACACGGGCGCTCTGTTTGACAACGTCGGCTCGCCGCCGGCGAGCCCGACGCCGTCGTCGGGATCCGAACAAGGAAGCGGGGCGGGACCAAAGACCTTTCGTCGCACCGACGGCAGCAGCGGCCGCCCGCGCTAAAACTGGCGACGCGTCGACGGACGGAAAAAAAACCATACTCACCCCCCTCCCTTCCTCCGCTCTCTCCCTCTTTTTGAGAATCCGTGTGTGAGAAAAAGGAAGGTGACTTGTCTTTGTGTGTGCTTGTGCAAGTACACGCGTCCTCATGCACCAGTTAGTGCCTGTCACTTCCGAAATGGACGCGCAGTGGGCACGCATGAAACGAGGCATTCACCTCGCAAACGCCGTCGGCGACGGACCGGACCAGACGGCCGCCTTCCAGAGCACGCTCAGACAGGCCGTCGTCGACAACGTGGGGCGGTGCAAGGCCGAGCGCAAACGCGCACGCGAAGCGGAGACGCCGCGGGACACCAGCAACGCGGCCATTGTGCACGCGGCCAAGTTCACGGACGCCCTGCCGTTGGAGGACTACAACAACGTGCTCCACCTGGTGCCGAGGCTCGTGAACGTGCGCGCTTCCGTTTTGGAAGCGGGGGGTCGCGACGCGCTCGTCTTGAAACGCGACGCGCGCTCGCGCAGGTGGTCACGCTCGCCGAAGCCATCCCTGTCCCGGGGTCAGGGCTGAAGCTGCCGCTCGACCTCCACGCGATCGGGTCGAAATGCTCAAATTCGTATTACGCGCCGAGGCGGTTTGCCGCTGTCCAGCTCGCCTTTGACTCACCGCGGTGCCGGGTTCTTGCTGATCTTGAACAATCACATACCCAATCACCGTTCTCACCGAGCGCATTTGTTGGCACAGGTTTTGGTTTTTCGTACGCCCAGCAACACTCGAATCACATACACACACACACCCGCACCCTCGAGCTGTGATTAGTTGGATAGCACCTTGTCGAGCTCTGCAAAAAGAGTGGATTTTCGGCTTCGAATGCTTGTGGCTGGATCAGTTTGTGGCTTCCCTTGGAGATGCGATGTGTGTGGCTTCATGCTTGTGAAGATCGCTGTTGTCCACAAAAAAGCCTTACCGCATCTCTCCCAGTTACACTCGTGCTCCTTCTCACCCCGCTTGCGTGCGCGTTTTGGCATGTGCTTTGCGCTGGCTGCAACTGTCGAGCCGCCGCACAGACACCGGCCGCCTCGTGTGCGCTGCCCACCACGATATATAAACCTCGTACCCACGAAGCGCAAAACCTAACTGAGCGCTGCGTTGTGCTCGCGTCGCAGGGGCACGGGCTGTTCAGGTGAGCACGAAAATCAAATACAAAAAAATATTTGTGCGGTAGTAACGCCGTGTGCCACCGATCGCAGGTCCAATGGCCGCACGGTGCGTACATCTCACTACGCCCTGGGATACAAAGCCCCGCTCACCACGCCGCGTTTTGCAGTTTGTCAATTATGAGGGCCGCGCGTCAACTTGCGGTGGAAGCTGGAGTCCATATATTCGTTCGGAATTTTCAGGTCCATTGACGATTAACATTCTGTCAATCGCAGAGTGTGCTGATCTGCTTCTTGTGCGTTGGCAGGTCATCAACCAGGCAAGCGGTGCCAACTAAACCTGTCGTGTTGTGCTCGGCCTGACGTTGTGCGTTATTCCGTAGGTCGGCGCCGTGAGTATTGACGCCAGGCTCGATTGCGATTCCTTTGCCTCGACACACTCGGCGACGTCGCACTACGGTGCGCGTTATCGCGCCATCAACAAGGATCTTGCCTATTGCCTCAAAACCACCGCGTGCCGTTTGGCAGATCGACAGAGCTTTGTCGGGTATACGCTCGTCGCGTTCTGACACAATGTTCATCGTCTCAGTGTCCACTATTTGTTGCAGGTTAGCTTGGAGACCACAAGGGGAAAGCATTTGCTGCGGTAAGCAGCAAATCACTCATTTTGAACTTAAACACTCCAATCTGACTGCGCCTGAGTTTTGCGTGCACAGAAATATATTCAACCGGTAAAAAATTCTGCCTCGAGCGCATTCCGACGCGCGCGCCTCATCCGACGCGTGCGCCTCGCGACCGCAGGCCGCGCCAACCTGCCGGGTTCGACCCGCGAGCGGGAGATGCTCCAGAGCTTTGCGCGGATGGTGCCCGAGCTGCTCCGCCACTCAGACCGGAAGGACGTGCTTGAGCTGCTGAAGCCGGAGCTAAAAGCGGCGCACCGCCCGCGCGACGTGCAGCGGGACGACGCGACGGCGGTCGAAGACGAGGCGCGCCTCGCGGCGGCGAAGCGGCGGAAGGCGCCGGCGGTGGGCGGACGGGCCCGCGGCAGCGCCACGTTGTGGGAGACGGAGCCGGCGGGGGCTGGGGCAGGGGCCGGGTCGTCGGCGCTCGCGCCCGAGCTGCTGCTGGTGGGGCTGGACACGGACGAGGCGGCGGACGAGGCGTTGTTGGACTTTGCGGGGTTTTGAGCGGGCTGCCGGGGGCGGCGTGGACGCCAGGGACCGAACCCCTTCTAGAGTGGTATAAAGTGGCATAGAGTGGCATAGAGTGCACACGATTTAGCGAGCACTTCTCAAGACCACTTTAGAAGTAGAAAAGAAAGTGGCTAAGCCAACTTAAGTACTACTGAAGTCGTACTAAGGTGGTCTGAAGTCTGAAGTCTGCTCGCTTTTTTGCGTGTGCGCGTCCCAATACCCTGCCGTGGCGCCCCCCCCCTCCTCACCCTCCCCTCGCCGCTTGCAAGAAAGCGAGCAGACTTTAGTGGCACTCTAACACCACCTTAGTAGTACTTAAGTTGGTTTACCCATTTTCTTTTCTACTTCTAA
>Ga0315315_10001335_pt1 | contig 22529 bp, 18 predicted proteins | sample M140m3416metaG_FD_203699 | JGI IMG/M metagenome (GOLD analysis project Ga0315315, IMG submission 203699) | Ammonia-oxidizing marine archaeal communities from Monterey Bay, California, United States - M1 40m 3416 | ecosystem: Environmental > Aquatic > Marine > Intertidal zone | place: USA...
TACATCAACTGATATCATTTCAACATGTATGTCTCTCGGAATAATGGTAACTATGAATCAAAGGCTTGACGCAGAAACTTTAACTATAGTTGCTGACGAGTTCGATTATGAAGTTGAGTTTGTCACAGCAGATATCGAAGAATCTATTAAAGAAATTGCTGACTTACCTGAAAATTTACAGCCAAGAGCGCCAATAGTTACGGTTATGGGACATGTAGATCATGGAAAAACTTCATTATTAGATTTTATAAGACAGGAAAATGTAATTGCCGGTGAATCTGGAGGAATTACGCAACATATTGGGGCTTATAGTGTTGTTTTAAAAAATGAACAAAAAATTACTTTTTTAGATACGCCAGGGCATGAGGCGTTTACTGCAATGAGAGCAAGAGGAACTCAGGTAACAGATTTAGTTATAATTGTTATTGCTGCTGATGATGATGTCATGCCACAGACTAAAGAAGCTATCAGTCATGCTCAAGCTGCAGGTGTTCCAATAATTTTTGCAATTAATAAAATTGACAGACCAAATTCCAACCCAGATAAAATTAAAGAAAAGCTCTCTGGAATGAATTTGCTTGTTGAGGAATGGGGAGGCAAGATTCAGTCACAAGATGTTTCAGCTTTAAAGGGAACTGGTGTTGAGGAGTTATTAGAAAAAGTTCTGCTAGAAGCTGAATTTTTAGAATTGAAAGCTAATCCAAATAAAGCGGCAATTGGAACTGTTGTCGAAGCATTTTTGGATAAAGGTAAAGGATATATATCCACTATTTTGGTACAAACTGGAACCTTGAAAATAGGAGACTTTTTGTTAGCAGGTCAACATACTGGAAAGATTAAAGCAATGCAAGATGAGAGAGGAAATTCTATTTTTGAAGCAGGGCCTTCAACACCCGTTTCTGTATTGGGGTTGGATGGTGCTCCTCAAGCTGGAGACAAATTTAATGTTTTCGATAACGAAAAAGAAGCAAAACAAATTGCCGTTAAAAGAACACAACTAGTTAGAGAACAGTCTGTCAGAACTCAAAAACATATTACACTAGACGAAATTGGAAGAAGAATTGCCCTAGGAGATTTTAAAGAGTTAAATATTATTCTTAAAGGGGATGTTGATGGTTCTGTTGAAGCATTAACCGATTCTTTTCAAAAGCTTTCAACTGAGGAAATTCACGTAAATATTATCCATAAAGCAGTTGGTGCCATCACTGAGTCAGATGTGCTTTTAGCTTCAGCTTCAGATGCAATTATAATTGGTTTTAATGTTAGGCCAACTGGAAATGCAAGACAAATTGCAGATAAAGAAGAAATTGATATTAGGAATTATTCGATTATTTATGACGCTATAAACGATTTGAAAGACGCAATGGAAGGTATGCTTTCACCCGTTTTTAAAGAAGAAGTTACCGGAAATGCTGAAATAAGAGAAACATTTAAGATTTCGAAAGTTGGAACTATTGCTGGTTGTATGGTGACAGATGGAAAAATTTTTAGAAATTCAAATATTAGATTAATCAGAGAAGGAGTTGTTATAATGTCTGGAACATTAACATCTTTAAAAAGGTTTAAAGATGATGTTAAAGATGTTTCCAAAGGATATGATTGTGGAATTCAAATTAAAAATTTTAATGATATATTAATTGGTGATGTCGTTGAGGCTTATTCCGAAGTTGAAATTAAAAAAAAAATTAAGTAATTATTTTGGTTTTAATATAAAGGCTGAGGAAAATGTTTTTTTAATCTTTTTAAGTTGTTTAATAGCTTCAATTTTAGAAACATATTTTCCAATTCTAATTTTGTAATAGGGTGTTTCAAAACTAAAGAAAACATCACTGAATTTTTCATCTGACTTTAAATTTTCAATTAGTTTAGAGCCTTCTTCATAATTTCCGCTGTAAATTTGTATAGTATACTGACCTGATGTAAAATCCTCTTCATTAACTTCTTTTTTTATTTTTAACAATTCTATTAGCTTCTTGTCTTGATTTATTTTTATGTTGCCAACTTGAGAAAATGAATTTTTTGTAGTTATTATAAAACTGAAAAAAACAAATAATTTAAAAATTTTCATAATCTCACAAATTTAGAAGTTATTTCCATTAAAATACAATAGGTTCTTTTAATTTTATTTAGAATGGTTATAAATTAAAAATTAGATATTACAAGGGTTTTTAAAAAGGTTTTTGTGTTGTATTTTTGTAGTAATAAATTATATCATAATTTTCTAATTGTTAGTGAAAGAAAATAGCATATTTCTGAAACAATTTTCTAATCTTTTCACCAGGACAATTTTTTTGTGTTTTGTTGTTATAAGTTTATCATTTACTTTCTCGCTTTCTGCCCAAGAACCTGACATTGCCAAGGGTAAATCTTTGTTCAATTCTCAATGTGCAGCTTGCCACAAGCTAAATAGAAAATTAGTAGGACCTGCACTAAAAGGTGTTTCAGAAAAGTATGAAAAAGAGTGGCTTTACTCTTGGATAAAAAATAGTGCTGCATTGATTAAATCTGGTGATGAGCAGGCAGTAGCAATTTATGAAGAGTACAATAAAGTAGCAATGAATGCTTTTCCAAATTTATCAAACAATGATATTGATAATATTTTAGCATATACTGATTACGTCCCCCCCAAACCAACACCCCCATCGGGGTCAGCTGTTGCTCAAACTTCAAACTCCGATTCAACAAGTGATATTATTTTAATTTTGTTGTCATTTGTGTTATTAGTATTGGTTGTACTTTTATATCTGATAAATAAGACATTAAAAAGTTTAGTTGCTCAAAACACAGTGTTTGCTGATCCAAAAAACAACAAAAAAGGAATACCGATATGGAAAGCTTTTGTGAAAAATCAATTTTTAGTTTTAGTTTCAGTTGTGTTATTGTTGTTGTCTAGTGCATATTTCGCTTATGATTACATGTTGCAAATTGGAGTTGATCAAGGATATATGCCAATACAACCCATTCATTATTCTCACAAAATACATGCAGGCGCAAATCAAATAGAATGTCAATATTGTCATTCGTCAGCAAAAAAATCTAAACACTCTGGAATACCTTCCTTAAACGTTTGTATGAATTGTCATGAAAATATTGCTGAATACAACGGGGAAGAAGATTTGGAAAAAGGATATACTAAAGATTTTTACACTAATGAAATCAAGAAACTCTATAAGGCAGTAGGATGGGATGAAAATTCTCAAAGTTATACAGGAGACACTGAGCCAGTTAAGTGGGTTAGAATACACAATCTTCCTGATTTTGTATACTTCAATCATGCGCAACACGTCACCGTTGCAGGTGTAGATTGTCAAAAATGTCATGGTCCAGTTGAAGAAATGGAAATTTTATATCAATATTCTCCCCTAACTATGGGTTGGTGTATAAACTGTCATCGTGAAACTAATGTAAAGGTTAAAGACAATGAGTATTATACAAAAATTCATGAAGAATTGTCAAAAAAATATGGAGTTGAGGAGCTTACGGCTGCTCAAATGGGAGGATTAGAATGTGGAAAATGTCATTATTAAATAAAATATATTTGTAAAATGGGAAACCATAAAAAATATTGGAAAAGTGAAGCTGAATTATCTGCAGACAACCAGATGATTACTGACCTTAAAAATAATGAGTTTCCTGAGCAATTACCTATCGATTCTTTCAATGCACACAAAAATAGTTTACACAACTCTAATACTAACAGGAGAGATTTTCTCAAATATTTAGGTTTTAGTACTGCCGCAGCAACTTTAGCAAGTTGTGAGGGACCGGTTAATCGTTCTATCCCATATGTAGTTCAGCCGGAAAGAATAATCCCAGGTATTGCAAACTATTATGCAACATCGATTGCTGATGGGTATGATTTTGCAAATGTTTTAATAAAAACTAGAGAAGGAAGACCAATAAAAATTGAAAACAACACCAAAGCTAAAGTAAAGTCTTCTGCTAACGCAAGAGTTCAGGCTTCAGTTTTATCAATGTATGATAGCTTGAGGTTGAAAGGTCCAACCAAGGATGGACAAGAAACAACCTGGAAACAATTAAATGAAAATATTGCAGCTCAATTAGATTCACTGAAAAATTCAAACAGCGAAGTTGTACTTTTAACCCAAACTTTTGCAAGCCCAACAACTGAACAAATCATTAAAGACTTTACAGACAAATATTCAAACATTAAGCATGTTGTTTACGATTCTATTTCCGATTCCAAAGCTTTAGATGCTTTTGAAATTGCTTACGGTAAAAGAGCCCTTCCAACTTACAATTTTTCACAAGCTGATGTTATTGTGTCAGTTGGTGCAGATTTTTTAGGTGACTGGCAAGGAGGTGGTCATGATTCTCAGTATGTAAAGGGAAGAGTTCCTATCAAAAAAGGTAATAAAAAAGCTAAGATGTCAAAACATTTTCAGCTTGAATCGAATATGAGCATTACAGGGGCAAATGCTGATAAAAGAATCTCGTTAACACCAACCCAACAAAAAATTGCTTTAGCCAAAATATATGGTTACCTATTTAATGTAAAAGTTTCGGGTAGTTTACCTGAACTAATTGAAATTTCTTTAAAACAAATTGTAAAACAATTAATCAAAGCAGGCAACAGAGGATTAATTGTTACAGGAATTGATGACGTTAATGCACATTTATTAACTTATGCAATAAATGATTTTTTAAAAAGCTTGTCATTTAATAGAGATCGATTGTCATTAATAAGAAGTGGAAATGACAAAAAAGTTACTGAGCTTACCAATGATTTAAATTCAGGAAAAGTAAGAGGGATTATAATGTGTGGAGTTAACCCTGTTTACACTTTACCAAACTCTAAAGATTTTATTTCAGGAATTAAAAAAGCTAATTTTTCATTATGTTTTTCAATGAAAAACGACGAGACTGCATCTCACTCCAAATGGGTAGCTGCTTCACCTCATTATTTTGAGTCTTGGGGAGATAATGAAATGGTTAGTGGCAATTTTAGCTTAACTCAACCTACAATAAGACCTTTGTTCAATACAATGCAATTTCAAGATTGTCTTTTAAATTGGATGGGATCCTCTGAAAGTTTTTATGATAAAATTAGAGCGAATTGGGAAAATAATATTTTAAAAAACGTGTCTTGGAACCAAGCACTACATGACGGATTTTACGAAACCAGCTTTAACAAATTAACCAGTAATTTAAAATTTAATTCATTAAAATGTGCTGAACTGCTCTCAAAAGCTCGATCAAATAGTATTGAATTGGTTTTATATTCAAAAACTGGATTAGGTGATGGTCAACAAGCAAATAATCCATGGTTACAGGAATTTCCGGATCCTATAACTAGAGTTTCTTGGGATAATTATTTGACAGTTTCAAAAAAAGATGCTCAAAAAATTGGGTTAAAAAATCAAAATGTTGCAAATGGTGCTCTAGACAGTAATTATGCAAATATTAAAGTAAACGGAGTTAGTTTAAAGGTTCCAGTTATTATTCAACCTGGTCAAGCTGTTGGGTCAGTTGGATTGGCCTTTGGTTATGGAAAAATTAATTCTGTAAAAAAAGAAATGCAGGTTGGAGTTAATGCATATAATCTTTATCAAAATTTTAACTCAACCCAAAATGTAGAAATAAATGTTATCGATGAAACTCATGAGTTCGCTTGTGTACAATTGCACAATACTTTAATGGGTCGAGGAGACATAATTAAAGAAACTACACTTGAAGTTTTCAACACAAAAAAAGTAAAAGACTGGAATGCAATTACTAATGTTTCTTTAAACCATATAGAGACACCTGTCAATTCACCTGATGTCGATTTGTGGGATGAATTTGACAGATCAATTGGACATCATTTTAATTTATCAATTGACTTAAATGCATGTACTGGGTGTGGAGCATGTGTTATAGCTTGTCATGCCGAAAATAATGTCCCAGTTGTAGGTAAAACCGAAGTAAGAAGATCCAGAGACATGCATTGGTTGCGTATAGATAGGTATTATTCATCTGAAGATACTTTTAAAGGAGATAACACCACAAAAGATGAAATCAGTGGTTTGTCAGACTCTCTCTCTGTTTTTGGAGAAATGGAAAGCCCGTCTGATAACCCTCAAGTTGTATTTCAGCCAGTGATGTGTCAACATTGTAATCATGCACCTTGTGAAACTGTATGCCCCGTTGCAGCCACCTCTCACGGAAGACAAGGACAAAACCACATGGCTTACAATAGATGTATTGGTACAAGATATTGTGCGAACAACTGTCCTTATAAAGTTAGAAGATTTAACTGGTTTTTATACAATAACAATGATGAGTTTGATTTTAACATGAATGATGATCTTGGCAAAATGGTATTAAACCCTGATGTGGTAGTAAGATCAAGAGGAGTAATGGAGAAATGTTCTTTCTGTATTCAATCTACTCAAGCAGTCATTCTTAAGGCTAAAAAAGAAGGAAGACCAGTTGAAAAAGGGGAGTTTAATGATACTTGCGCATGTTCCGCTGCTTGCTCAACAGGAGCTATGAAATTTGGAGATATTAACGATGATCAAAGTGAAGTTTTTAAATTAAAAGAAAGTGAAAGAGTTTACCATTTATTAGATACAGTAGGAACAAAACCTAACGTATTTTATCATGTTAAAATTAGAAATACCGATGAAACTTAAATTAGAACATTAAAAAATATGGCGTCTCACTACGAATCACCAATAAGAAAACCCCTTGTAACTGGAAGCAAGTCTTACCATGACGTTACTGTAGATATTGCTGCTGCTGTTGAGGGGAAAGCTAATAAACAGTGGTGGATAGTCTTTTCTATTGCCTTGACGTTATTTTTATGGGGACTTGGATGTATGGTGTATACTGTTTCAACAGGTATTGGTACGTGGGGTTTAAATAAAACGGTTGGATGGGCTTGGGACATTACAAATTTTGTTTGGTGGGTAGGAATCGGACATGCAGGCACTTTAATTTCTGCTGTATTACTTTTATTTAGACAAAAATGGAGAATGGCGATCAATAGATCAGCTGAAGCAATGACAATTTTTTCTGTAATACAAGCAGGTTTATTCCCAATTATTCACATGGGAAGACCTTGGTTAGCCTTTTGGACCTTACCAATTCCTAATGCATATGGCTCTTTGTGGGTAAACTTTAATTCTCCATTACTTTGGGATGTTTTTGCGATTTCAACATACTTATCAGTTTCACTAGTTTTTTGGTGGACAGGATTACTTCCTGATTTTGCTATGATTAGAGATAGAGCTGTCAAACCTTTCCAAAAGAAGATTTATAGTCTAGTTAGTTTTGGTTGGAGTGGTAGAGCCAAAGATTGGCAAAGATTTGAAGAAGTATCCTTAGTGCTTGCCGGTTTGGCAACTCCACTTGTTTTATCGGTTCATACAATTGTATCATTTGATTTTGCCACGTCTGTAATTCCTGGTTGGCACACAACAATATTTCCCCCTTATTTTGTAGCTGGGGCAATTTTTTCAGGATTTGCAATGGTTAATACCTTGCTCATAATAATGCGAAAAGTATCTAACTTAGAAAATTATATTACAATTCAGCATATTGAATTGATGAATATAGTAATAATGATTACTGGTTGTATTGTAGGTACTGCCTACATAACCGAGCTATTTATTGCATGGTATTCCGGCGTGGAGTATGAACAATATGCTTTTTTGAACAGAGCGACAGGCCCATATTGGTGGGCATATTGGTCAATGATGACTTGTAATGTTTTTTCTCCACAGTTCATGTGGATTAAAAAATTAAGAACAAGCATTATTTTTTCTTTTATTATTTCTATTGTAGTTAATATTGGAATGTGGTTCGAGAGGTTTGTAATCATAGTAACCTCTCTTCATAGAGATTACTTACCTTCATCTTGGACGATGTTTTCTCCGACCTTTGTTGATATAGGAATTTTTTTAGGAACTATAGGCTTCTTTTTTGTTTTATTTTTGCTTTATTCTAGAACATTTCCGGTTATTGCTCAAGCTGAGGTTAAAACAATATTAAAATCGTCTGGGGATAATTATAAAAAATTAAGAGACAAGAATGGCTGAAAAAATTTTACATGCTGTGTATGATGATGATGATAAGCTTTTAGATGCTGTTAAGAAAATAAAAGCTGCAAAATATGACATTGAGGAGGTATACACTCCATTTCCGGTCCATGGTTTAGATAAAGCCATGGGGCTCAAGGAAACCCGAATTGCCATAACTGCTTTTTTGTATGGATGTGTAGGCTTTTGTTTTGCAATATGGATGATGAATCATATTATGATATTAGACTGGCCTCAAAATATTGGTGGAAAACCAAGTTTTTCATACATCGAAAATATGCCATCTTTTGTTCCGGTAATGTTTGAATTAACTGTATTCTTTTCTGCGCATTTAATGGTTATTACATTTTATTTAAGAAGTAAATTGTGGCCTTTCAAGAAAGCTGAAAATCCATTACCTGAAACAACAGACGATAAGTTTTTAATTGTTATGGAATTTACTGGCAACGAAAAAGATTTAAAAAGACTAATTAATGATACAGATGTTATGGATATTAAAGTGCATCCTAAAAATAAGGTAAAGTGATGAATAGAAACAAAAATTTTGCTTTTTTGGTTTTTGTTAGTTTGATTACTATCTCTTGTTTTGATTCTTCAAAACCAAATTATCAATTTTTCCCTAATATGTATGAATCTGTTGGTTACGGCACCTATGACGAATCTGAAGCATTTAATAATGGAATTGAAGCTCAACTTCCTGTCAAAGGAACTATTCCTAGAGGGTGGATGCCATATGAATTTGAAGATACAAATGAGGGTTATGATTTAGCTAAAAATACTTTATTTTCACCCCTTGAAAAAAATGAAGAAAATCTTGCCAAAGGTAAAGAGTTATATGGTGTTTATTGTGCAGTCTGCCATGGTTCAAAAGGAGATGGTCAAGGGATTTTGATGAAAAGAGAAAAATTTTTGGGTATTCCTAGTTATGCCGATAGAGACATCACGGAAGGAAGTACATATCATGTTTTAATGTATGGAAAGAATCTGATGGGTTCCCATGCAAGTCAAGTAGACTCCAAGGAAAGATGGCAAATATCCCAATATGTTTTGAGTTTAAGAGAAAAGTTAGTTAAATAAATAGTTTTAATATTAGAACAGATTAATGTATACAGTTACAAAAAATATAAAAATATTATCCTTTACACTAATGACAATTGGTTTTATTGGTCTTTTTTATGGATTTTATACAGCTCCGCATTCAATTGAGGAATCAAATGCAATAATAGCTTCTTACGGAGACCATGGACATAGTCCTGATCATGGTACTGATTCTGATCATCAAAATAATTATGATCCAAAAGAAAATAATCATGGTTCTGATGGACACGAAGTTTCCCACGAAGAACATGTTTACCATCAATTAAGTAATAGGCCATGGTCTGCTTTTTATGTTGCGGCATTATTTTTCTTTTTGATTTCATTAGGAACTTTAGCTTTTTATGCAATTCAAAGAGCATCTCAAGCTGGATGGTCACCTATACTCTTTAGAGTTATGGAGGGTATAACAGGATATCTTTTACCAGGCTCAATTATTGTTTTTGTAATTTTAGTACTCTCCACAATGCATTTAAATCATTTGTTTGTTTGGATGGATCCTGAGGTTGTAGCGCACGACAAAATAATCCAAGCAAAGTCAGGTTATTTAGATTCTAAATTTTTTCTAGTTAGAGCTATATTTTACATATTAGGATGGAATATTTATAGATTTTTCTCAAGAAAATTTTCCCTTGCCCAAGACAAAGCAAAAGATATTTCTAATCATAAAAAAAACTTTCAGCTATCAGCTGGATTTTTAGCCTTTTTTATAGTTACTGAATCAATGATGTCATGGGATTGGATTATGTCTGTTGATCCTCATTGGTTTAGTACTCTTTTTGGATGGTACGTTTTTGCAAGTATGTTTGTTTCAGGAATTACTATGATTGCTTTAATTACAATTTATTTAAAATCTCTTGGATATTTAGAAAAAGTGAACAATAATCACATGCATGATTTGGCTAAATTTATGTTTGGAGTGAGTGTGTTTTGGGCTTATCTTTGGTTTTCTCAATTTATGCTAATATGGTATGCAAATATTCCAGAAGAAGTAACATATTTTGTTACCAGAATAGAAGATTATCCTTTGCCTTTTTGGGGTATGTTGGTTACAAATTTAATTTTCCCATTTTTTGTCTTAATGAACAGTGATTACAAAAGAGTTAACTGGCTTATTGTTATGACAGGTATAGTTATTTTATTTGGTCATTATTTAGATTTTTATAATATGATAATGCCTGCTACAGTCGGAGATCAATGGTACATTGGAGTTCCTGAAATTGGAGGAATAATGTTTTTTGCTGGATTGTTTATCTATATTGTTTTTAGTACAATTTCTAAAGTTTCTTTAGAACCAAGTGGAGACCCATTATTTAAAGAAAGTGAAAAATTTGTTTATTAAATATTAAAGATGATTGGATTGTTAACAGGTGCAGTGTTAGTTTTGATGGGAATTGCTATTTGGCAGATTAATAATATCTATCAATTAATTCAAAACAAATTAGGGAATAAAAGAGACGATTCTCAAATAGCCAACGAAAAGGATAATGATTTACAAGGCAAGTTAATGTTTGCTTTTCTTGTGTTCATATACGTAGTAACTATTTATTGTTTTTGGGCTTATTCAAAAGTTTTACTTCCTGAAGCAGCTTCAGAACATGGAGTTCCTTATGATCGTCTACTATGGATATCATTTGCAATAATATTATTCGCACAAACTATTACTCAAGCATTATTACATTATTTTGCCTATAAGTACAGAGGAATTAATAACAGAAAGGCATTTTTCTTTACACATGATAATAATTTAGAATTAGTTTGGACAGTAATTCCTGCAATTGTATTTTTTATACTTATAATATATGGAATGGTTACTTGGTCCAATATTATGAATTTTAATGAAGATGATGAAGATGCAATTGTAATTGAACTATACGCTCAACAATGGAATTGGAAAGCCAGGTATGCGGGGCAAGACAATGTCCTAGGTGACGCAAATGTTCGTTTTTTAAATGATTATGATGGAAGAAATACAGTTGGAATTGATTCCTCTGATCCAAATGGATGGGATGATATAGTAGTTACACAAGAGTTTCATATTCCAGTTAATAAAAAAATAATTTTTAAAATGAGATCTCAGGACGTTTTACATTCTGCTTATATGCCACATTTTAGGGCACAGATGAATTGTGTTCCAGGAATGATTACTGAATTTTCTTTTACTCCAACAAAAACTACTGCTGAAATGAGGATGAATGCAGATGTAGCTGCAAAGGTGGATCGAATCAATAAAATCAGATATGATAATAGTCAAAAGTTAATTGCTAAAGGGGAAGAAAGTCTTGAACCCTATCAGTTTGATTATTTATTACTTTGTGCTAAAATTTGTGGAACTTCACATTATAATATGCAAATGAAAATTGTTGTTGATACTGAAAAAGATTATAATAAATGGATTTCAAGCAAAGAAGCATTTTCATCCATAATGCAATAAGTAAGACTTTAAATAATATTAAAAATGGAAGCTAAAAAAGATAAAAATCCTAGAATAAGAGTCAAAATGGAGTCAACTGAATTTGGTGATCTTCTTTCAGATAAAAAGAAAAATGATTTTCATCAGGTCCATCATCACAAAGATACTTTTATTACTAAATATATATTTAGTCAAGATCATAAAATGATAGCAAAACAATATTTAATAACTGGAGTTTTGTTTATGGGCTTTATTGGAATTGCATTATCGTTACTTTTTAGATTGCAATTAGCATGGCCTGAAGAATCATTTGCTGTTTTTGATATATTTCTAGGCAAATGGGCACCAGAGGGAGTTATGGATCCTAATATTTATTTAGCATTAGTTACAATACACGGAACTATTATGGTATTTTTTGTATTGACTGCTGGTTTAAGCGGAACTTTTAGTAATTTATTGATTCCATTACAGATAGGCGCAAGGGATATGGCATCTGGATTTTTAAACATGGTTTCGTTTTGGTTATTTTTTCTTTCTAGTGCCATAATGATTGCCTCGTTATTTGTTGAAGCTGGTCCAGCAGCAGCAGGTTGGACTATTTATCCTCCCCTCAGTGCTTTACCTCAAGCACAATCAGGTTCTGGGATGGGTATGACTTTATGGTTAATTTCTATGGCAATTTTTGTAGCTTCTTCTTTGTTAGGTTCTTTGAATTACATTGTTACTGTTATTAATTTAAGAACAAAAGGTATGTCTTTTTTTAGACTACCATTAACTATATGGGCATTTTTCGTTACCGCAATAATTGGAGTTATATCTTTCCCTGTTTTATTATCCGCTGCACTACTTTTAATTATGGATAGGAGTTTTGGAACCTCTTTCTTTTTATCTGATATATTTGTTCAGGGAGAGGTTTTACATTACCAGGGCGGTTCACCAGTTTTATTTGAACATCTTTTTTGGTTTTTGGGCCATCCTGAAGTGTACATAGTTTTATTACCTGCTTTAGGAATTACATCTGAAATTATTGCTACAAACTCAAGAAAACCGATTTTCGGATACAGAGCAATGGTAGCCTCAATTTTAGCTATTGCTTTTCTTTCCACGGTCGTTTGGGGACATCATATGTTTATTTCAGGAATGAACCCCTTTTTGGGATCTGTTTTTACCTTCACCACACTTTTAATTGCAATTCCCTCTGCAGTTAAAGCATTTAATTACATTACTACACTTTGGAAAGGTAATCTTCAATTTAATCCAGGGATGCTTTTTTCAATCGGATTGGTATCAACTTTTATAACTGGAGGTTTGACAGGAATAATTTTAGGAGATAGTACATTAGATATAAACATTCATGATACATATTTTGTTGTGGCCCATTTTCATCTAGTCATGGGGATTTCTGCTTTATATGGTTTATTTGCCGGGGTGTACCATTGGTTCCCAAAATTATTTGGAAGAATGATGAATAAAAATTTAGGATATATTCATTTTTGGGTAACCGCTATTTCTGCTTACGGAGTGTTTTTCCCAATGCATTTTGTTGGGATGGCTGGTTTGCCAAGAAGATATTATACCAATACTGCTTTTCCATATTTTGATGATTTAGCAGATATTAATGTCATTATCACTCTATTTGCTTTACTTGCTGGAGCTGCACAGTTAGTTTTTTTATATAATTTCATACACAGTATGTTCTTTGGAAAAGAAGCTGAGAAAAACCCCTGGAAATCCACTACTTTGGAGTGGACTGCTCCAGTTGAACACATGCATGGTAATTGGCCAGGGGAAATTCCACATGTTTATAGGTGGGCATATGACTACAGTAAACCAGGTCAACAGGATGATTTTGTTCCTCAAATAATTCCTATTGGAAAAGATGAAGAAATAACAGAGCATTAATATCTAGAAATATTATTATTAATTAGGCTTTGCTTTTTCATTATCTTTGAAATAATGAATGAAAATTTAGACCCAACAGATTCTAATTTTACAAATGACGAACTTGAGCTAGACAAAGCTCTGAGGCCATTAAATTTTGATGATTTTTCGGGACAAGAACAGATTCTCAAAAATTTAAGAATTTTTGTTGAAGCATGTAATCAAAGGTCAGATGCTTTGGATCATACTTTATTTCATGGTCCGCCTGGACTAGGGAAAACTACTTTAGCTTACATAGTTGCAAATGAGCTAGGGGTCAATCTCAAAGTTACATCTGGGCCTGTTCTAGATAAACCTGGAGATCTAGCGGGATTATTAACGAATTTAGAATCAAGAGATGTGCTTTTCATTGATGAAATTCATAGGCTTTCTCCTGTAGTGGAAGAGTATTTATATTCTGCAATGGAAGATTATAAAATTGACATTATGATTGAATCAGGTCCAAATGCTAGGACAGTTCAAATTAATTTAAATCCTTTTACACTTATCGGAGCAACTACCAGATCAGGTCTTTTAACAGCTCCTATGCGAGCAAGATTCGGAATAAATAGTAGGTTAGAATATTATAAAACTGAACTTCTCTCATCAATAGTAGAAAGAAGTTCAGAAATATTAGAAATCAAGATTGATAATCAGGCTGCTATTGAAATAGCAGGAAGAAGTAGAGGAACCCCTAGAATTTCAAATTCACTTTTAAGAAGAGTAAGAGACTTTGCCCAAATCAAAGGTAATGGGAATATTGATCTTGAAATTACAAAGTTTGCCTTAAAATCTTTGAATGTAGATAAAAATGGATTAGATGAAATGGATAATAAAATTTTAACTACCCTGATTGAAAAATTTAAAGGTGGTCCTGTAGGAATTACTACTTTGTCAACGGCTGTTTCAGAAAGTTCAGAAACTTTAGAAGAGGTTTATGAACCCTTTTTAATACAACAAGGCTTTATAATTAGAACTCCAAGGGGGCGTGAAGTAACTAATTTGGCTTATGACCACTTAGGAAAAAAAAATAATCCACAAAACGAATTGTTTTAGAAATATTAAAAATTATGAATTACGTATTTAGCCTTCACAGACTCTTTTATGATTTTTTGATCAGTTTAGAAATTTCTGTGTTTTATTCAAAAATTTTAAACTTTTTATTTTTATCATTTGTTATTTTTTTGATAATCATTGTTCTTAATGTTTTATCAAAAAAATCTATTTCTCATTTTTTTAACAGTTTAGCTAAAAATACCGCAACTAATTTGGATGATTATTTAGTTGAAAACGAAGCGCCAGTTTACATTTCTAAGTTAATTCCTGTATTTTTTTTGTATTGGATAATACCATTTTGGTTTTTTGATTTTGAAATATTTGTTAGTTATGTTTTTATGGCTTTGGAAATATATATTGTTTTTTTGTCTGTGTGGATCGTTCGAAGCTTATTAAGATCAATTAAATCTTTTTTAAAAACAGTAGATTCTTTAAAAGACAAACCTATAGAAAGTTTCATTCAAATTCTTTTAATTTTAATTTGGTTTCTTGCTATATTAAATATTTTTTCAATTGTAACAGGAAAGGAAATAACAACATTTTTGACAGCGATGGGGGCTCTCTCTGCTGTAATTCTTTTGATATTTAAAGACACTATTCTTGGTTTTGTAGCTAGTATTCAATTAAGCACTAACGATATAATCCGAATAGGCGATTGGATTACAATGCAGCAATATGGCGCAGATGGAGATGTTATAGAAATTAATCTAAACTCTGTTAAAATTCAAAACTTTGATAAAACGATTACAACAATTCCTACCTACAAACTTATTTCGGATTCTTTTAAAAATTGGAGAGGAATGAGTGAGTCTAAGGGTAGAAGGATCAAGAGATCCCTACTGATTAAGGGATCATCAGTTAAATTTATGAATAATGAACAATTAAAAGATTTGAAGAAAATCAATTTAATTAAAGAGTTCATAGTTCTAAGGCAAAAAGAAATTGATATATATAATTCAAATTTAGAAATTGACAAATCTGTTTTGGTCAATGGGAGAAATCTAACCAACTTAGGTCTCTTTAGAAATTATATAGAAATGTATCTTGATAATGCTTCTTTCATAAATAGTGAAATGACAGTAATGTGTAGACAATTATCACCTAGCCCTCAAGGAATTCCACTAGAAATTTATGCTTTTAGTAAAAATAAAGAGTGGAAAGATTACGAACATATAATGTCAGATATATTTGATCATTTGTTAGCCTCATTAAAGACTTTTCAATTAGAATTATTTGAATTTCCATCCAAACTAAACGGTTAAATGACAAAGGACTACTTATACATATTATTTTTTTTAATAAGTTTTTTGTCTTTTTCACAAATTGAAGATTGTACCTCAATTTATTTAATAAGGCATGCTGAAAAAGTAAGAGATGGCTCAAAAAACAACAACCCTCACCTAAATGACAAGGGTTTTTTGAGAGCTGAAAAATGGAAAAATGTATTTAAATACATAAATTTTGATAAAATTTTTTCTACAGATTTTCACAGGACACTAGAAACTGCTCAGCCAATCGCAAAAATTAATGGTTTAAAAATCACTACTTATATTCCAGCCGTAGAGTTTTATGAAAATTTTATTCATCAAAATATTGGTAAAACAATTTTGATTGTAGGGCATAGTAATACAACTCCAACTTTTGTCAATTCATTAATAGGAGAGGATTTTTATAATGACATTAAAGACGATAATAATGGAAACTTATATCATGTTTATAAATGCGGCAATAGCCTTCCAAATCACCTGCTTTATCATATAAACTAAACATGAGCTTTCATAAAAATAAAAAAGTTGAATTACATATACACTTAGATTGTTCCTTAAGTTATGACGTGGTAAAAAAAATTAATCCAAAAATCACAAAGGATCAGTACACTAATGAATTTATAGGAACTAAGTGCAGCAGTTTAAAAGATTATATTAAATGTGCTGACAGAGCAGTTGAGTTAATGCAAACTAAAAAAGAACTCGAGCTCGTGACCTCAGATCTCTTTAAGCAATTAAAAAAAGATAATGTAATATATGCAGAGATTAGATTTGCTCCTTTACTACATCTTGATAAAGGACTGTCCTCTAGCGAAGTAGTCAAAATTGTTAGCAAAATTTCTGAAAAAGAATCAAAAAAAACAGGTATTAAAGTAGGTTTGATTCTATGTACACTAAGACATTTTAGTGAAGATCAAGCCATGGAAACAGTGAAATTAGTTAATGATTTTAAAAACATTAACGTTATTGGATTTGACATAGCAGCCGATGAAGCTGGTTTTACATTAGAAAACCATATTAAAGCATTTGAATTTGCTAAAAATAATAATATTTCTTGTACAGCTCATGCTGGAGAGGCTTTAGGGGCTGAAAGTGTATTAGAAACTTTAGATAAACTAATGCCAAAAAGAATAGGACATGGTGTTAGAAGTATTGAAGATCCCATATTAATCGATAGAATTAAAAAACAAAATATTCATTTAGAAATTTGCCCAACAAGTAATATCGTAACTAAAGTATATAAAGACTATTTAAGCCATTCAGTTGATGAGCTTTATAGAAAAAAACTTTCGATAAGTATAAATTCTGATGGGAGGACTATTTCAGATACTAATTTAAATAAAGAATATGCTTTATTGTCTGAGCATTTTAATTGGAATGACAATCATTTTTTAAATTGTAATATCAATGCAATTAAGGCTTCATTCGCCTCTAAAAAGTTAAAGAAAGAATTGTTAAGTATTTTAAATTCATAATCTAAAGGATTTAACTATGAGCTATAAGAATTTCTGATAAAAAACCACTTCAATTATTACATAGATTTGCAGTCATTAAGTTTTGACTACAATATCATTTTTTAAATATAAAACAAACAAATTTTGGGCTTTTACTCAGATGAGTCTTTCTTTTGATATTTTAAATGAAACACCTGGTTTAGCTTTTTTTAAACTTTTAGGAACTGGATCTGGAAAAGGATTTAGTTTGTATCCTGATTTTAGTACATATGCTATACTCTGTGTATGGGACAAGGAATCATTTGCCACTACATTTATAGAAAAGAGTGATCACTCTAAATTAATTTCCAAAAAAGCATTTTCCAGAGAAGATTTCTTTTTAAAAACTATTAAAAGTCATGGTCTTTGGGGTGGAGTTAATCCTTTTCGGAGTAGTAAAGATGAAATTAACAAGAAAAATAAAATTGGGATAATTACTAGAGCTACTTTAAATAAAAATAGATTATTTGAGTTTTGGAGATCTGTTCCTCATGCATCTTTGGCAATGCAAAATGCAAAAGGTGTCGAGTGGTTTAAGGGGATTGGTGAGTGGCCATTTATTCAACAAGCAACATTCAGTGTATGGGATAATTTAGATTCTGTTAAAGAATTTGCTTATGGAGAAGGAGCGCATTCAAAAATTGTAACCAAAACAAAAAAAAGAAAATGGTATAAAGAAGATCTCTTTGCCAGATTTGAAGTGTTACGTTCAAAATTAACAAGTTTTAAGCATTGAAAAAAGCTATAATTATTGGAGCTGGAATTGCAGGTATAGCGTCGAGTATTAGATTGAAATCTAAAGGCTATGATGTGAAAGTATTTGAATCTAACTCATATCCCGGAGGAAAGTTAGCTAGTTTTAATTTAGGAAATTATAGGTTCGATGCAGGCCCTTCATTATTTACTATGCCCAATTATGTTGACGAATTATTTGATTTGTTCGGGGAAAATTCAAAAGAATATTTTTCTTACAAAAAAAAAGATATTTCGTGTAATTATTTTTGGGAAGATGGAACAAGGCTCTGTGCTTTTTCGGACAAAAAAAAATTTGCAAATGAGGTTAAAAATAAATTAGGAGTTCCTACACATAGATTATTAAAATATTTAAAAAAAGCCGAAAAGAAATATAATTTGACCAAAACAATTTTTTTAGAAAAATCGTTACACAAATTAAGCACATTTTTAACTACGGATACACTCAAGGCAATTGCTAGTTTAAATCTTTTTCAAATAACTAAAAGCTTGAACGACGTTAACGAAAAAGAGTTGATCAATCCATATTTAATCCAGCTTTACAATAGATTTGCTACCTACAACGGCTCATCCCCATATAAGACCCCGGGTATGATGACCCTTATTCAACATTTGGAGCAAGAGTATGGAACATTCTTAGTCGAAAAAGGAATGGTGGATATAGTTAATTCTCTTTTTAATTTAGCAAAAAGAAAAGGAGTTGTTTTTAAATTCAATAAAAATGTTTCGCAAATTTTAGTTGAAAATAAAAAAGCCATTGGTGTTCACGTTGATAGTAAAAAATATTATGCAAATTATGTTATTTCCAACATGGATGTTGTTCCTACTTACAACAAACTTTTGAAAGGGCAAAAAAAACCCAATATTGTTTTGAATCAAGAAAGATCTAGCTCCGCAGTTATTTTTTATTGGGGAATAAAAAAAGAATTTCCATCTCTTGATTTACATAATATTTTTTTCTCGAACAATTATAAAAAAGAATTTAACTCAATTTTTAATGAAAAAGAAATTTATGAAGATCCTACAATTTACATTAATATTACCTCAAAAGACATACCCAATGATGCCCCAAAAAATTGTGAAAATTGGTTTGTTATGATTAATTCTCCAAATAATGAAAATCAGGATTGGGAAAAAATAGTTACAAACACCAGAAAAAATGTTATTAAAAAAATTAATAAAATATTAAATACTGACATAGAATGCTTGATTGAAAAAGAAAGAGTTTATACACCCAAAGATATTGAATCTACCTCGCAATCTTATTTAGGATCTTTATATGGTGCCTCAAGCAATAGTAAAATGTCTGCTTTTTTAAGGCATCCAAATTTTTCAAAGAATATTTTAAATCTATATTTTTGTGGTGGTAGTGTTCATCCTGGAGGAGGAATACCGCTTTGTTTACTTTCAGCTAAAATTGTTTCTAATTTAATTGAATAATGAATGAACATCTTATTAAGTAAAAATATAACTGTTAAAATATCAATATTTATTGTTTGGATTTTTCATGTATGTGGGCTTATTGGTATTATTTATGGAAACAGGGATTGGTTTATAGCTTTTACTCCAGTCAATTTATTTTTATCTTTTTTCTTATTATTTGTAACGCAAAACGAATTAAATAATAAAAATATAATTAGCGTTTTTTCAATATTTCTTATTGGAATGATTGCCGAAATTATTGGAGTGAATTTTGGAATAATTTTTGGTGATTATGAATATTTAGATAATCTTGGAATTAAAATCTTTGGAGTACCAATAATAATTGGTATTCAGTGGATTATTTTAACTTTTATTACGGGATCATTTACTGCTTACATTTTTAAAAAAAGTAAAATTAAAGCTGTTTTTTCTGGAGCAATTTTAATGGTTTTTCTTGATTTACTTATCGAGCCTGTTGCTCCTGATTTGGGTTTTTGGGTTTTTAATTCACTTAAAGCTCCAGTTCAAAATTATATTGCATGGTTTGTAATTGGAATTCCCGTTCAAATACTTTTTCATAACGGAATAGACAAAAAAGAACATACATTCTCATTTCATTTATTAATTATTCAATTCTTATTTTTTGGATTAATAAATATTTTAGCCCTGTAGTTCAACGGATAGAATAGAAGTTTCCTAAACTTTAGATCTAGGTTCGATTCCTAGCAGGGCTACGAAGGAGTAACTGTAAGTTTTCCTGAATCGTAAGAAGAGGTGAAACATTTTAATTTTCCGCCTGCGGATCCGTCACTATTGCAGTCAGTTGGGTAAGTATGGCTATGTTGGTTACATCTAAATTTATCATCTGAAGAATTATACGACCATGCGCTTCTGACTCCCTGGTGTGGGCAACTGTTTGTGAAGGCTCTGTAGGTGGAAGCATCTATTTTTAATAAAAGCATTTTTTGGGCAGTGAAATTCATCCATCCATTGTCGTCTAATGCAGAAAAAGCAGAATGATTTAGGTCAATGATGATATTACCTCCACTTATAACATATCCTTTGTCTCCACTACCCCCTCCACCATTTCCATCATTTCCATTGTCAACAGTATCATTTCCTCCTGATGAGCAAGCTTCAAGTAAGCTAACGCCCATAAAAGCTAAAGCCACAGTTGGGCATACTTCCTTTAAAAATTTTCTTCTTTTGTTTTTCATAATTTTAAAACTAACTTAAAATGTATTTAGAATAATTCTAAATTATTAGTTTTATATCTTTATTTGTTATAATCAAATAAGAATAAACTATGAGTATTTCTAACTTAGATATTGTTGTTTTTGTTTCATATTGTTTGATAATTCTCTTTATTGGATTGTATGTTTCAAGAGAGAAATCAGGCAAAGCTAAAAGTGCTGAAGACTATTTTTTAGCAGGAAAATCACTTCCTTGGTGGGCTATTGGAGCATCATTGATTGCCGCAAATATCTCTGCTGAACAATTTGTTGCAATGAACGGATCTGGTTTTGCTGCTGGACTAGCAATTGCTTCATATGAATGGATGGCAGCAATAACTCTTTTAGTTGTCGGAAAATATTTTTTACCAATATTTATTGAAAAAGGTTTATATACTATTCCTGAATTTATAGAAAAAAGGTTCAGTACAAATTTAAAAACTATTTTGGCTATTTTTTGGATCGCTTTATTTGTATTTGTAAACTTAACAACCGTATTGTTTTTGGGTGCAAAAGCATTAGATATTGTAATTGGAAGTGGAGATGGAAGTTTACTTTTCGGAAGTATAATTGGTCTTGGTTTATTTGCTGCTGCTTACTCTCTTTGGGGAGGGTTAGCAGCTGTAGCTTGGACAGATGTGATTCAAGTTGTTCTCTTAATTTTCGGAGGACTTATGATGACTTATTTTGCTCTCTCAAATGTTACTGAGTCTGGTAATTTTATTGATGGGATGATACATGTTTACAATACTGTGCCTGAAAGGTTCACCATGATAGTTTCAAAAGGAGAAATTATAAATACTAATGGTCAAGATACTTGGGAAAATCTTCCAGGCATAGCTGTTTTAGTTGGAGGAATGTGGGTTGCAAACCTTTATTATTGGGGTTTCAATCAATATATCATTCAAAGAACTCTAGCAGCTAAAAATTTGCGTGAAGGCCAAAAAGGAATTGCTTTTGCTGCTTTTCTCAAACTTTTAATGCCAATAATTGTTGTCGTCCCTGGAATTGTTGCATATGTAATGAACATGGAAGCTGGAATTTTCGATTCTTCAACTGTGGACCCAAGCTTTGTAGCTGAAAACGGATTAATTGCTAACGATAATGCAGCACCCTGGTTAATTAAAAACTTTATTCCGTCTGGATTTTTAGGTCTTATTTTAGCAGCTCTAGCTGCGGCAATCGTATCTTCTTTAGCGTCAATGTTGAACTCAACATCTACTATTTTTACAATGGATATATATAAATCTTTTATTAACAAAAATGCTTCTGATGAGTCGACGGTTAGAGTTGGTAGAATAACAGCTTTAGTTTCATTAATTATAGCTATGATTATAGCTCCACAATTAGGAAATTTGGGTGAAGTTTTTCAGTTTATCCAGGAATATACTGGGGTGGTAAGTCCTGGAATCCTTGGAGTCTTTTTGATGGGCCTGTTTTATAAAAAAGCAACGAATAATGCTGCTATATGGGGTGTAATTTCCTCTGTTCCAGTCGCGATGTATTTTAAAGTTGTTCCGTCAAATTGGTTTTTAGCAAATACTCCATTCATGAATCAAATGGGTATTACTTGTTTGGCGACAATATTTATAATTTTTGCTATAAGCTACTTAGAGGGTAATAAGGATAATCCAAAAGGGATTTCTATTGGAAAAGAATTATTTAAAACTTCAAGTTCATTTAATATTTCTGCAATGGTTATTTGTCTTGTAACTGCATTTCTTTATGCCTTTTTATGGTAATATACTTTCCTTAATTTTTACCTATACATTTATATATTATTAATTGTAAAATTTGTTTTAAATTTGGACTAAATAAAAATTTATAAACTCTTT
>Ga0315315_10001336_pt1 | contig 22520 bp, 18 predicted proteins | sample M140m3416metaG_FD_203699 | JGI IMG/M metagenome (GOLD analysis project Ga0315315, IMG submission 203699) | Ammonia-oxidizing marine archaeal communities from Monterey Bay, California, United States - M1 40m 3416 | ecosystem: Environmental > Aquatic > Marine > Intertidal zone | place: USA...
CCAAGACATCCCCCATGCGCCCTTGGTAGCTTGACCACCCGAATCGAATGCTCGCAATGCGAACTTCTTCGGGAATCACGCAACCAGATGAACCAATCCAACAACGTTGTTTGGCTCACCTTTTGTAACGTTTTTTTTCTCGCTCTTTAATTCTGTGAGATCCAAATTGAACCTCACGAAATTGTTTGCCTTGGGAGAACGCAAAAGAATCAATGATGAATCATAGAAACATCATTTCTCTTCGACATTCTATCAAGATGCCAATTACCACAACCAAATTGTCAACGAACCAGTGCAATTTCATGTGAACACGGCTTGAAACCAAGCCAGCCACAATGACTGCGACGGAACTTCGGGTTTAACAGCCTCAAAAGAACCGCTTTTGATGAAAAATGCATAAACTCATAGACATAACTGTCTCTGTGCATTGAGCATTTTCCAGACTCGGAAAGTTAGTCGGCAGTGGCGTCCGGGTCAAGCGGCGACAGAAAACACCGTGATTTTTAGATTTTTTTATGATATGGCTACTTAAGTTGTTCCGTGTGGAGGCGCAGTGACACAGAAATGGTCATCTGAATCATTTGATTCTGTCAGCACTTCGAATGGCATCTCGTTCACGTCACGCGAGCCTTCGCATAACTTCAAAAACACGGGACGCGTCTGAATTCATCGAGTACCATAGACGGAGGTCCGCGACGCGAACACTCAAGCAAGCTCACTCAAGGATGATCACTATGGCCCCGAAACCATCGGCTCCGCATTCATCAGCACTCGGCCTAGACGCTGAGATTATGCCACTCCTGACTCAACCGCTTCCTCACGATTGTTTCCCCGACGGGACAAGCAACCCCGATATTATTTTTCAAATCCTCAGTGAAGAGTTGCTACTCGACGGCAATAGCAAGCAAAATCTTGCAACATTCTGCCAGACGTGGGAGAGTCCCCAAGTCCGCAATTTAATGGACTTGGCCATCGATAAAAATCTGATCGATAAAGACGAGTATCCTCAGACGGCCGCAATCGAGCAACGATGCATTAACCTTCTGGCAGACCTTTGGCACTCACCTGGAAAGCCGATTGGATGCTCAACAATAGGCTCAAGCGAAGCCTCAATGCTTGGCGGCATGGCAGCCAAATGGCGTTGGAAAGCCCGTCAGAAAGCTGCTGGCAAACCAACTGATCGACCAAACATGGTCTGCGGAAGCGTTCAGATTTGCTGGAAAAAATTCGCTCGGTACTGGGACATTGAACTTCGGGAAATTGAAATGTCGCCCGGCAACCTCTGCATGACGCCGGATGCTGTGCTCGAACAAGTTGATGAAAATACTATTTTCGTCGTGCCAACAATGGGGGTGACATACCATGGTCTCTACGAGGATGTTGCCGGCATTAGTCGCGCCCTAGATGACTTTCAAGCTCGTACCGGCATTGACATTCCTATCCATGTCGATGGAGCAAGTGGTGGTTTTCTAGCACCATTCACGTCTCCAGATCACGAGCCGTGGGACTTTCGGCTCGAACGTGTGAAGTCAATCAATGCTTCTGGCCACAAGTTCGGTCTCGCTCCACTCGGCGTCGGCTGGGTGCTCTGGAGAGACGTTGCCGACTTGCCCGAGGAACTTGTTTTTCATGTCCGCTATCTGGGAGGCGACATGCCTACCTTCCAGATCAACTTTTCGCGTCCCGCAGGCCAAGTGATCGCACAATACTTTGACTTTGTGCGATTCGGCAGGGCTGGCTACACAGCGATTCATGGCAGTTCTCATGAGATTGCACAGTACTGTGCTAAAGAAATCGGGACTGTTGATGGTTTTGAAATAATTCATGACGGGGCTCCGGCGAAAGGCATTCCTGCTGTTGTCTGGACTCAAGCCGAGGGATCGGATCATGGCTTTACGCTGTACGATCTGGCAGACCGACTACGGATGCGCGGATGGCAGGTCCCTGCTTACCCGTTCACCGGGAAACTCGCTCAGAAAGCATTCCAGCGTATTCTCGTGAAGCGGGGATTTACCCGTGAGATGGCGGACCTTTTACTCACTGATATTAAAGATGCTATCGCTTCCCTGAGTCTTCACCCTCAGAAGGCGATCTCATCCCCTGCTCCGCAGGGCTCCTACAACCATCTTTGACGGCGACTGAATTTGCAGGACATGAAGGTCAGCTACTTAATTCCGAAGTCATTCGTCAGATTTAGACTTATCAATCAAAGACTCAACAAGCGACAAGAGTGTGTCCGCCTTGAAGGGGATCAAAAGTACTTTTCGCAGTTCGTCTGTCTTTGCCTCTTCAATAAAAAACTGTTTTCGCTGTCTACTTCCAATCATCAAAACGGGTACGCGCGTTAAATAACGGTCCTTCGAAAACGAATTGAAAAGTTTGATTGCAGGCTCTTGCATGATCTGCGCACTTACAAGCAGAAGGTCTGGTCGAGGCCATGTCTTGAATCGCATCAACGCCCGCTCAGGATCCTGTGTAATAAGCGCACGATACCCTCGGTCCATAAAAAACTTCTGGAGAGAATCCTGGCTTTTACCAGCAGCCTCAACGATCATAACGGTGCGCTTTGACACCTTTGGCTCATCAGAATGAGATGCGACCATTTCCCCACCCCTCGCGGACGATGCCACTGGGAAAACACATTTCTGCAGAAAAGAAAAGAGGCGCCGGTCGGAGTCGAACCGACGATGGCGGATTTGCAATCCGCTGCCTTAGCCACTTGGCTACGGCGCCTTATTTTGTGTAACGCTATTGCAAGAGTGACGATCAGGTCAAGGCTGCCAGAAAAATCGATCATTCGTTGAACGCGAGTGAGTCGCATGGAAACGAATGTGTGGATCATTCACACCCTTGGCTTTGGTTATCGGCAGCCACGTACAACTTCTTGATGATGTTTTCCCCGAACATTGGCCAGCAGGAGTGGTTTGATCAGGTATTTCTCGCTATGATCGGCAGGAACTGAAAGCTGACTGCTTTCTTTCAACATTGTGAAGTATTTCCGTCTCCTGACGCCTGCTCTAACTCTGCTGGAAAGTTTCATGACAGAAGCAACGTGTGATATCGGCCTGATCGGCCTGGCTGTGATGGGTGAGAATCTGGCGCTGAACATCGCGAGCCGAGGGTTTCATATTGCCGTTTACAACAGAACAACGAGTGTTACCGATGCTTTTACTGCAGGACGCGGCAACCAGGAACATGTTGTTGGCTGTCACTCACTTGAAGACCTTGTTGCTGCGCTGAAGCCACCTCGAAAGATCATGCTGATGGTGAAAGCGGGACCAGCAGTTGATCACATTATTGAGACACTCATCCCTCTACTGCACTCCGGTGATGTCCTTATCGATGGAGGAAATACCCAATACAGTGATACGGAGCGGAGAACCAAACACGTCGAAGCAGCTGGGCTCCTCTACGTTGGCACTGGTGTTTCCGGTGGTGAAGAAGGTGCGCTCAAGGGCCCGAGCCTCATGCCTGGTGGCTCAGCAGCGGCATGGCCACTGGTTAAACCGATTTTTCAATCAATTTCAGCCCATGTTGGACCAAACCATGATGTGCCTTGCTGTGAGTGGGTTGGCCCACGAGGTGCCGGGCATTATGTAAAAATGGTGCACAACGGCATCGAATACGGCGACATGCAACTAATCTGTGAAGCCTACTGGCTACTCAAACATGCCACTGGACTCGACAACGACGCGCTAGCTCATGTCTTTGACCAGTGGAACCAAAGCGAGCTTGATAGCTACCTAATCGAAATCACACGTGATATTTTCACCGCACATGACCCTGACGGCAAACCGGGGAGCTTTCTTGTTGACAACATTCTAGATCGAGCGGGCGCGAAGGGCACCGGCAAGTGGATGAGCCAACTGGCCTTGGACCTTGGGGTGCCAAGTACACTCGTTACTGAGGCTGTTTATGCTCGCTGTCTGTCTGCCGAAAAAAATGCTCGGGTGCGTGCCAGCGGTATTCTAAGCGGACCAAAGCAACCCACACTCGAAAATCCAAATGTGTTTATTGAACAGGTTCGTCAAGCCCTCTATGCATCGAAAATAGCGAGTTACGCTCAGGGATTTGCTCAGCTTGCAGCGGCAGCAAAAGAACACGACTGGAAGCTTGATTACAAGTCTATAGCCATGCTTTGGCGAGGTGGGTGTATTATCCGTGCACAATTTCTTGACCGAATCGCTTCGGCCTACAGCGAGAATGCAGCACTCGAGAACCTCATGCTTGCTCCTTACTTCTCGGCTGCTCTCACCGAAAGCCAGACCGCGTGGCGGACAGTCGTCTCAACGGCTGCAGCACATGGGATACCAGCACCAGCCCTCATGACAGCACTGGCATACTACGATGGGTATCGAAGTTCTCACTTACCGGCGAATCTTCTTCAAGCACAACGAGATTACTTCGGCGCGCACACGTATGAGCGAACAGACAAAAAAGGCTCGTTCCACAGCGAATGGCTTGAACTCCGCAGGCCGGTGTCGTAATTCCGGACAACACGTTCTCTTACCAGAAATAAATAATGAAACACGACTACCTTGACTCACTCTTCGGCCTCTCCGGGCAGACAGCGATTGTCGTTGGCGGTACTGGTGTGCTGGGAGGCGCCCTTGCCGACGGGCTCGCCGCAGCTGGTGCGTTTGTTGTCGTTGCTGGCCGTAATGCAGAACGTGGCGAGGCTCGAGTTTCTGCCATTCGTGAAGCCGGAGGAGAAGGATGCTTCCTCGCTGTGGACGCCGTTGAGAGGAAAAGCATCGAGGGTCTTTTATCGAAAACTCTCAACACCCGTGGCAGTGCCGACATCTTGGTAAATTGCGCTGGAGTCAATTCGTCCATTCCATACGCAGAAATACCGGATGATGACTGGGATCGTGTCCTGAACACAAATCTTAAGAGCACTCATATTGGGTGCCAGATTTTTGGTAGCCACATGGCCACTGCTGGGGGCGGAGCGATCCTCAATATAGGCAGTGTTTCAGCCGACAAACCCCTCTCGAAGGTCTTTGCGTATTCGGCCTCAAAAGCTGCTGTTGTAAATTACACGCAGAACGTGGCGAGAGAATTTGCTACGAAAGACGTCCGAGTGAACGTCTTGTGCCCCGGCTTTTTTCCAGCTGAACAAAACAGGAAAATCCTTTCACCTGAAAGAATTTCACAGATCATGGGCCAAACGCCCATGGATCGCTTTGGCAACCCCGACGAACTCATTGGCGCTGCCATTCTACTTTGTAGCAGGAACGCGGGCAGTTTCATTACAGGCACGAGCATCTACGTAGACGGCGGGTTTACCGGAATGCGTATCTAGAAGAAAACAGCGACACAGGAAGACCTGGGCAAAGACTTCGGTGGCACCTCCTTTGATCGAATACACTACTGGTACCTCCAGAAGCCCGACTGACCCCTCGCACCCTTTCAGAACACAAACTGATGCCGCACACCTTTGTTATCTTTGGCGCGTCTGGCGATCTTACAAGTCGTAAATTGGTACCCGCGCTCTACAACCTCATGCGGGCTGGGCTTTTACCAGAAGAGACAAAGATTATTGGCTTTTCGCGGACAAAAATGTCCGATGGCGAGTGGAAAGCCAGCCTACGCGAGTCAACAAAGCAACATGCTGGCGGAGAACCATTTTCACAAGAGGCCTGGAATGCCTTTGAACCAATTATTCACTATCAACCTGGTGATATTGAGTGTACGGAAGACTTCGAAAAGCTCCAGCAGCGGCTTTGCAACCTCGAAAAAGGAAACCCGACCCCACGGGTCTACTATCTTGCTACTGCACCGCGTTTCTACACCCCTGCAATTGCAGCGCTTGGCAACCTCCGTATGGCCTCAGAGGATCATGGTGCTCGTCGCATCGTTATTGAAAAACCATTCGGGACTGACCTTGCTACTGCACATGCATTAAATAACTACATCCACACTGTTTTTAACGAATCCCAGGTCTACCGTATCGATCACTACCTCGGAAAAGAATCTGTTCAAAATATTCTCGCGCTGCGGTTTGCAAACACAATCTTTGAGCCCATCTGGAACCGCCGCTACATCGATCATGTTCAAATTACGGTTGCGGAAGAAGTGCCTGTCGGTCGACGAGGCAGCTACTACGACTCGGCCGGCGTGCTCCGCGACATGTTCCAAAACCATCTTCTGCAATTGCTGATGGTCACTGCAATGGAAGCGCCTGTACGGTTCAACGCCGATGCTGTCCGTAATGAAAAAGTGAAGGTACTTGATGCAATTCGACCTCTTACTCTCGAACAGGTGGCTGATGCCAGTATTCGTGGGCAATATTCCGGCTATCGAGAGGAGCCTGGCGTGAGTCCTGGAAGTAATACGGCAACTTTTGGGGCAGTGCGACTCGAAGTAGACAACTGGCGGTGGCAGGGAGTCCCCTTCTATCTGCGAAGCGGGAAAGCAATGAGTTGCCGAACAACACAAATCGTCATTGGCTTTCGACAGCCGCCACTCGAACTCTTTGCATGTGACAATTCCCACGCGCAACGAGAAGCCAATCGCCTTGTTATTCAGATCCAACCGGCGGAAGGCATACAACTGCACTTCCATACAAAAGTACCCGGAGACGGCATGCGACTAAGGCTCACCGACCTTGAATTCAGCTACTCGCGTGAATTCTCGGGGAGGCTTCCGGAGGCTTACGAACCACTTCTTTTGGATTGCATGACGGGTGACGCCAGCCTCTTTGCGCGCTCTGATGAAGTGGAGAAGTCCTGGGGCATCATTGATCCTTTCGTGCGTGCCTGGAGCAGCGACACCACGCCAACCATCTCAATCTATCAGCCAGGAGACTGGGGACCTGCCGCTAGCAATGCCTGGATGCATGAACAGGGGCAAAGTTGGTTTGATCTATGCCCTGTTCTGAAATAAATACAATGCTTTTGAGCCCACCAGAAAATCGACCTCGGCAACAAAAACTTAAGATCGGTTCTTTGTTGCTTGATTCCCAGATTGTTCAAGCGGCACTTTCCGGATACAGCGATCTACCCATGAGGGTGATGGCACGACGCTTCGGAGCTTCATACACGCTTTGTGAGGTTATGCTCGACCAGTTTCTTGCAAGAGTGGGCACCAACCGCAAGAATCTTGCCCGACTTGCAATCGCTGATGAAGAGCATCCTGTCGGTGGACAACTCATGGGCGCGAACCCAGACGACTTTGCACCAGCCGCCCGCCGACTTGTTGAGGCGGGCTTTGACTGTATCGATATCAACTTTGGGTGCCCGGTCAAAAAAGTCCTCGGACGCTGCCGCGGTGGCTTCCTGCTCAGCACGCCAGACACGGCGCTCGAAATTGTTTCCCGTGTTCGAGAGGCTGTGCCGGCAAACCTCCCCGTCACCCTCAAAATGCGTCGCGGCATTGACGACTCACAAGATAGTCAAGACAAGTTTTTCACCATTTTCGACGGCGCATTTTCTCGCGGAATCTCTGCTGTTACCGTGCATGGCCGAAGCGTTATGCAGCGGTACAACGGCCCGAGTAATTGGGATTTTCTGGCCGCCGTGAAACGTCACGCAGGTGACCGCATCGTGCTCGGATCAGGGGATCTTTTTTCAGCCCCGGCATGCCTATCCATGCTTGCCCACACCGGCGTTGATGGCGTGACAATAGCCCGCGGTGCTATCGGAAACCCTTGGATCTTTCAGCAAACGCACAATTTGCTCAACGGGCAGTCACCCAAAGATATTCAGCCGCCAGGAATTTTGTCGCAACGAGATGTACTTTCGGAACACTTCCGGCTGGCGGTAGAGCTTCACGGCGAGCAACTCGCCGGACGAACGATGAGAAAATTTGCGATAAAGTACGCCAAACTTCACCCAGATTCACTCTCAGTAAGAAATGCTTTTATTGCTGCAAAAAACCTGGATGATTGGCAAGCAGTCTTATCAAAATACTATAGCCATGATGGACCGGGCAGAGATCCTTCGGAAGATATCGACGAAACATTAGAAGAGTGATCATTCATTCAGCAAGCGAATCACACCTGAACTCTTGAACCCTCCACGACAGAACCTGACACATCATTCTCACTCCTTTTGACTGATTCCCGAAAGAATCTCCTGACGGACGGTTTCGTCGTGCTCGTCTGCAAGCCGAGCGTTCAAAGTGTCAACAATCGTGTTTGCGATCTCTGGCATACGACGATGCCATTGCCCAAGCGCCCACGCCGCTGCGCCACGAATAACAGGCTCGTTGTCTTGGAGAACACCACAAAGGGACGCGAGGCCTGCGGAAATATTACCGCTTGCCGATGGGTGATTTCCTAATGCGATAGCAGCTGACCGCAGCAACCCAACTCGTTTGGCACGCAGGATTGGCGAATCATGAAATTTTTTCCGGAAAGCTACCTGATCAAGACGCAATAGATCGATGAGGGATGGCATCTCCTCATTTTCTATAGCTTGGAGTTCTGGGTCTTCGGTTCCTGGGGCATGCCGATTCCACGGGCACACCTCCTGGCATAGATCACAACCGAATATCCAGTTTCCAAAATCAGAGCGGAGGGAGTCCTCGACGGGCCCTCGGTCTTCGATGGTCAAGGCACTGATGCATCGAGTTGCATCGAGAACATGGGGCTCAGGCAGAGCGTCTGTTGGGCAGATATCAAGACAGGCCGTACACGTTCCACAATGATCAAACTCTATGGGTTGATGCACGGGAAGTACGGCCGTTGTAAGGAGACCTGAAAGAAAAAAATAGCTTCCTGCACCTTGATCAATCAACATGGTGTTCTTACCAAACCAGCCAAGTCCGGCACGGGCAGCAAACTCTCGTTCTGCCAACGGCGCGGAATCGACAACACCTCGGGTTTTGCAACCTTGTATCGATCGCTCTAGCCACTTTCCAAGCTCATTCAGGCGTGAACGCAAGACGTCGTGGTAGTCGCGTCCAACAGCGTATCGAGCTATCTGTCCATGATCGGGACTTTTCCTCGAATCAACAGTCTTCGCCTCGTAATCAGTAGCCAGCATGATCACACTTTGCGTACCGGGCAACAGACTCTCAGGGCTACTGCGGAGCGGAAGGTGTCGTCGCAACCAGTTCTCCATGACACCGGCAAACCCCTGATCGAGCCATTGAGCAAACCGATCTTGCCGTGGTGGTGGTTCTGCTGACGTGATGCCAAGCCTTGAAAAACCGAGACGACGTGCCTCCTGCTCGAGTCCATCGAACACACCTTTGCTCGGGTTGGATGTTTCTACTGGCATTTGTTCGGAAGCTAGGGGCCTTACGGGCTTTGGTTACTTCTGTTGGTCAACATCACGCCACTCGCCTTGGTTTCTGATACATGATTCGTTGCTTTCCCGCAGAACTGCTATGGCTTCGCACAGCATAGATAGTATTGTCCTGCAACAGCATTGTCGCACAGAAATTTTCCAGTAGTTAGCTTCGTATCTGGCTAGCTCGGTCTTAGCCACTCCAAGGGCTTTTAACCGCCATGCAAAAACATCATAAGACATTCGGACAGCGGACAAACCGCCCACTTGCTGCCCAAGTCGAACAAGACATCTCACAACACGCAATACGGAGAGGCTCGACAGTCCACCGTGCCTACCTTGCATTTGCAACCGTAGCGTTGGGCGCAGCGTTACTACTCTCACTGGCCGGATGCCAGACCCCAACACAACCGACCTACAACGGTGCCATGGTTCCGCCACCACCAACTGGTGCGATTGGCCAACCAGCACCATATGGTCCAGTTGGTGCACCCCAAGTTTCATACGCCCAAACACCAATGCCCGGTCCTGCTTCAACGTGGCAGGGTGCAACACCACCTCCCACAGGCTATCCACCACCTGCCGCCCCAGCACAGCCGGTAACGCCCGGCACCCAACCTCCTCCAGCGGCTGGATCAACGTGGAATTGGTCGCAGAGTCAGCCACCAGCCGGCACCCCTCCAGCCACCGGACAGCCGCCGATAGCCCCATCGAACGGAGCCACTGCACCTCCTGCCGCGACGCAACAACCGCCCCCTACGTACAACCCAGGCTACGGGGCACCTCCGCCAACCGGTTACCAGCAACCCCCGGCAGGACAGCCACAACCATGGACAGGACAATATCCACAAGGCACTCAGCAAGCGCCTCAACAGCAGACGACAAATGGAAGCTGGTGGCCCTTCTCTGACCCCAATGCCGTCCCACCAGCTCGTGCAACTCCAGCATCTGTACCGAGATACTAGTTCTCTGAGTTGACAGCGACGGTTTCTTTGAACTGGCTTTTGTCCTCATCTCGATCTTTTTATCCCCTGAGCCTCGTAGAACGAATACTTCCGAGGCATCCGTCTCGTGCGGCCCGTATGGATACCACGACGCTCAACTGATGGTTCGAAGCCAGTGACACCACCACTTGTATCCGTCGGAAGCCCGTGCTCTGTTACCATACGGGCTGAAGGGATTCGAAACTCAACTTGAAGTTTTCTGATGTTCTGGAACTGGCAACCAATACTTCCACAGCGACTTCGTTCATCGATTAATGCATCGACCTATGCCATGGTTGATCGCATTGAACGCCTTGAACCAAGCATGAAAGCTCTTGATGACACCAGACTGCGTCGGCTCGGAAGGTCCCTCTCCTATCGCGCAAGATCGGGCGACCCAACTGATAGCCTGCTCATTGAAACCTTTGCGGCAACTCGTGAAGCTGGTCGCCGCACTCTTGGGATGCGACATTACGACGTGCAACTTCTGGCTGGGATCGCACTCGTTAACGGGTCGATTGTGGAAATGCAGACGGGTGAAGGAAAAACCCTTGTTGCTACACTGCCGCTGGTTCTTTATGCACTCGCCGGGCGGGGTGCTCACCTTGCAACGGTAAATGATTACCTCGCGAAACGTGATGCCGAATGGATGGAACCAATTTTTAAAGCGCTCGGCTTAAGTGTTGGTATTGTTGAGTCTCAGATGGATTTTGACGCTCGTCGCAAAGCGTACGCAACGGATGTGACCTATGGCACCGCAAAAGAATTTGGATTCGACTTCCTGAAAGACCGCTTGATGCAGCGAGAACTGAAGGAAGGACGAGTAAACCTTGGGGCAACCCTCATGGGAGAAGCACGTTCCGGTGAATCGAAACTTCTCCAACGTCCATACTGGTTCGCCCTCGTGGATGAGGCAGACAATGTTTTGATTGACGAAGCCAGAACTCCGTTAATTATTTCTTCACCTGACGGAGAAATGGGTGAACGTGAGCAACGGAAGGCGGCTCTGTTTCAATTCGCTTGTGAATTGGCCAGCGACATGGCTGCTGATCTTCACTATGAATATGATCCTCAAAAAAGATCGGCCGAACTCCTTGGTGTCGGTCGCAGTGCCGTGCGGGCATCAAAACGGCCTCGACTTGTTGACTCAGTGAGCATGCTTGAGCTTTATGACTCAGTCGAACTTGCCCTCCGGGCCAAGATTGCGTTTATTCGTGACCGGCACTACGTCGTGCGAGACAAGCAAGATGAACCCGGCCAAGAGATCGTTATCATCGATGAATTCACTGGTCGTATTGCCGAGGGCAGGTCATGGCGAGATGGGCTCCATCAGGCTGTTGAGGCCAAAGAAGGGCTTGAAATAAAAACTGGGCGTGGTGGCCATGCAGCCCGAATAACAATTCAAGACCTTTTCGCCAGATGGCCGAATCTGGCTGGTATGACAGGAACGATCGCGACGAGTGCAAGTGAAATTGGTCGCACCTACGATGTCGGTATTGCAATCGTCCCAACCAACAGGCCAGCAATCCGCCAGCGGCTCGAGCCAAAGGTGTGTAAAAATTATGATGAAAAATTGCGTGAGATTGTTGGTGACATCAAAGATGTTCACGTGACAGGACGACCGATACTGATTGGTACACGCTCGATTGATAAATCAGAAGATCTTTCAAGAATCCTAACATCCGAGGGCCTGCCACACACTGTTCTTAATGCGCGCAACGTTGCCTCAGAAGCAGAGATAGTTGCCGCAGCAGGTGGTCGTGGCCAGATTACCGTGTCAACGAATATGGCCGGACGCGGCACCGACATAAAGCTAGGAGATGGTGTTGAGGAACTTGGTGGACTCCATGTCATCTGCACTGAACTTCATGACTCTGCTCGGATTGACCGACAATTGGTTGGACGCTGTGGCCGTCAAGGTGATCCCGGAACATGGCGCCAATTCCTAGCTGTTGACGATGACATCCTGATTGAAGGATATGGACCAAAACGTGCTAAACGAATAGGACGCCGCCTCGAGCGGCAACTCGATGGTCATCCTGAACGACTGCTGGCTTTCTTTCATCGCGCTCAACAGCGGGTTGAGGCTCGACATCGACGGCAACGGAGAGCTCTTGAATACATGGAACGACAAAAGGCTGAGTCGCACATCCAAATGAGCCAAGATCCATATCTTGACGCCGCGAGCTAATTTTCCTGACTAAACGAGGCTCACTATTCCCGGTTTCGTAAACAGCTCAACATCGGTAAGCTACGTCATGTTGGGAAGTCGCATCATCCCCTTTGCCTCAAAGTCCGGTTGACGGCTTGGGCTCGCATGTGTGAATGTCTTGTCCTTCTCGATTCAGGAAAACCATATGGCTCGGAACGCACACAATTGGCTGACAAAACCGTCCAATGTTGAAACCTCTTGCACGCGTCACCTCGCAGGACTTTACCTGTTTCTGATTGTTGCCATGGTGATTGGTTTTGCGCCGACGTGGGTCTCGGCTCAGGAGAATGTTTCGCCCGAAGAAAAACCTGACTCCACAAACCAAACGGTGAACGAAAAGGACACTCCTTCGGCCCAAGACCTCAAAACACAGCCACCCGCACAGCCACCCGCACAGCCACCCGCACAGCCACCCGCACAGCCACCCACTCAGCCACCCACTCAGCCACCCACTCAGCCACCCACTCAGCCACCCACTCAGCCACCCACTCAGGCACCCACTCAGGCACCCACTCAGCCAGCGACTCAGCCAGCGACTCAGCCAGCGACTCAGCCCAACGAAAACAGTGCGGACTCTTCCACTGGCACTCTTTCAGAGAAGATACCGCCCACGGCTGAGCCTGCTACACCGACACTTTCTTCAGATAGTCCCTCAGCATCAGTTCCTACCATGCAGAGCACCGCCGCTGACGGCACTGTGTCGATTGTTATTCAGCCGAATACCACGGCACCACCAAACCCTGCCGAATTAACACGTCCACCGAATCCGATCGAGCCTCAGAATCCGTCAGTGGTGAGTTCTGCAGAGACTGTCACCACTCCGGACAAGACTGCTGCGACACTGTTACTCGAGCGAATTCTCGAGCCGCTCGAGCTTAGTGAAGCCAACAACCGTAACGACCCAACTCGCAGCGCAACGCTTTATGCAAGACCACTGCCTCTCATCGAGGCACTTCAGCGGTCGGGAGATCGGAGCCGAAGACTCTGGATAACTCAAGCGTATTGGCAGGTATCACGAGGGTACGCCAGTATTCGGTTTGCAACTGAGGCCCGAGAACGTCTTGAATTTATCGCACCCGGCAGTGACCCGCACGACCAGATGGTGCTCGACGTAGCAACTGCGGCAGCCGAGGCAGACCTGGCAGACGCCCATGCTGAGTTGATTGCTGCTCAGCAACAGCTCGTTGATCTCGTCAGGCTGCCGATAGGCGAACCAGCACCGTGGCCAGTTGACCGTCCACTTGCAGGATCCTATGAAACCCACTTTGCTGCAATATTCGCAACTCGACCAGCAACAGGACGGATTCGAGCAATCGATAGAATGCTTCCGAGTAAGCATGACGCAGTCGAGGCACGAGCAGTCGCTGTCGAGGCAGCAGAGTCTGCCATGAATCGTGCCGAATCTGATCATGCTCGCGGTAAACGTCCTATCGAGGCCGTCGTTGCAGCTCATCGAATGCTTCGCCTGCAGCAGCAAGAATTTGCAGAGTCACTCGCAACATACAATCTCGATATCGCGGAGTACGCGATGGCAGTCGCAGATACATCTGTTCCCGACGACCGTTATGTATCGATGCTCATTGGGACACCCATCCAATGGAAACCACAACCTGCCTCGAACGTGATCCCCGCAACTGGACTTCAACCTATTGAGCAGACAACAACAATCCCGCAGCCATGACCTAAAAGATAAACAACGCGATACGGATTCGAGACTCTCATTGGCTTGGTTCAGCAAATCTATTGGGCACTCAATCTGCAGTCAGTAAGAAAGCTGGCTATTCTTGACCGCACGCATGCCTGGCGTCTCGAGAAAATGACATTGCCACCACCCATTTCCCAGAAATACGCACACGAAGAGCATGCCTGCGACACTACCCCACCAATCCTCTGACACTCCAAAACACACGCATCAAGTTCTTAGGATTGGTAGCGTCAATGTTGATCCTCCAGTCTTGCAGGCGCCTATGGCTGGCTACACAAATTATGCCTTTCGGCAAGTTGTCAGAGAATTTGGTGGTGCTGGACTGCTTGCAACAGAAATGATTGCGGCCCGCAGTGCCATTTGGCTTGAGACCAATCGAAGTGAACACCCGGATCGCCTCTGGGGCGTACGAGACGAGCCCCGACCGCTTGCCGTTCAGATGTGGGATAATGACGCTAAAAATTTAGCTCAAGTCGGCAAACGACTCGCACAAGACTTTCAGGTAAGTGTCATCGACCTGAACTTTGGCTGTCCTGTTCGTCAGGTAACCGAAAAAGCACACAGTGGATCATGGTTGCTACGCGACCCCGAACGTGTTGGTGAAATTGTTCGCCGTGTTGTTGATGCCTGTGGAGACACACCTGTATCAGCAAAGATCCGTCTTGGGTGTTCCGAAAATTGCCAGACGGCGATTGAAGTTGCTCAACGGATTGAAGAAGCTGGGGCAAGTTGCCTTACTGTTCATGGTCGCGTTGCAGCTCAATACTTCAAAGGCGAAGCAGACTGGGAAGCGATCCGTCAGGTGAAACAATGTGTCTCACGCATCCCGGTGGTTGGCAACGGCGACATCACTTCCGCAGAGGAGGCCGTTTCACGACTCAAGAATTACGATGTCGACGGAGTAATGATCGCGCGTGAGTGCCTGGCGAAACCCTGGATTTTCTCACAGGTTGCTGCACTTCTGAGGGGAGAACCAAAGCCGCCTGATCCGACGGCCGATGAACAGGAGAATATCGTCCTCCACCACTATGATCTCGTCTGCAGCCGGTTTGGTGTAGAACGAGGTACACTCCTTATGAGAAAATTTGCGTGCTCATATGCTCAAGGAATTCCCGGAGCACGAGACTTCCGAGGGCATGTCTCCCGTGTCACTACTCGACCAGAATTTCTCGACGTTATTCGTCGATATTTCCCAAAACGTGATACAGACTGAAAACCCGTCTTTTTATAACTTCGTAGAGGTTTCGAAGGAATACAACTCGATCTCATTGTTGAAATCAGGGCCTGAATTCTGCAACTCAATGCCTCCCCACATTCCAGATGTCGTCAAAGACAAACCGAATGGCCTTGCAACCGTCCCTCTGAAACCAGCATTGAAGAATTCAGCGACGCGGGGCGTTTTCAGTAGATTTCCCCGCACATTCAGTTTCCGAACTGTCGGAACCCTATAATAACCGTATAGTAGTACCAGAGAGATAGTGTCGAAAGATGCATCTCGTGCCGAAGAGTTGAAATGCATCTGATTACAACGTAGCACTGGAGTTTACCGGAATGACACAGCCCTGGATCGAAGGCCGTTTTGAAGAGAATATGGTTTTGACGACGGTAGAACAAGCTATCAATTGGGCTCGTCAATCCAGCATCTGGCCGATGACGTTTGGACTGGCCTGTTGTGCAATCGAAATGATGGCAGCGGGTGCAAGCCGATATGACATGGACCGCTTCGGTGCCGGCGCGTTTCGCGCCACGCCACGACAAGCCGATCTGATGGTTGTAGCTGGAACCGTGACGTACAAAATGGCGAGCAGAGTACGGCGTCTCTACAACATGATGCCTGATCCGAAATACGTTATCGCCATGGGTGCGTGCACCACAGGTGGTGGTCCTTATTTCAAATGGGGTTACCACGTTGTGAAAGGAGTTGACCTGGTGGTTCCTGTCGACGTGTATGTTCCTGGCTGCCCGCCACGTCCCGAAAGCCTGCTCGAAGGTCTCATGAGAATCCAAGACAAGATTATGGGTCAGAAACTTGCAAAGAAGACTGACGGTGTCGGGAAAATTGCTGATGAACTCCCAATTCCTCATCACTCCGGTTACGTTTCTTCAGCCGTCAAAGATAATGGAGAACTTGTTTACGGTCATCAAAAGGTTAAGTCATAGTTCTTTGTTACAGAAATTCGAAATAGAAAAGTCTGGTGAATTGAATGAGCGAGCGGCTAGAAATTAAAAATGTCCATGTTGCGGTTGAGGGCCAGGAAATTCTCAAAGGAGTTGACCTGACCATTGGCAGAGGCGAAGTGCATGCACTCATGGGACCAAACGGATCAGGAAAAAGCACGCTTGGTTATGCCATTATGGGACACCCGTCCTACGAGGTAACACAAGGATCCGTCGAGTTGATTGACAGTGATGGCACGCGACATGACATACTCGCTATGGAACCTGACGTACGTGCACGAGCCGGGGTTTTTCTGGCATTTCAACGACCTATGGCGATCCCGGGAGTCCGGCTCGCAGATTTTCTTCGGCATTCTGTAACGAACGTTCGTAATCCTGACCGAAAAGAAGGTCAGGAACTCATGCCGATGCGAGATTTTCGCAGCGAACTCAAAAGCAAGATGCAAGAACTTTCCATGGACTCTGACTTTGCTCGCCGGTACGTCAATGATGGTTTTTCTGGTGGTGAAATGAAGCGGGCAGAGATCCTGCAATTGGCAATGCTTCGGCCCCGCTTCGCCATCTTGGATGAGACTGACAGTGGTCTCGACGCTGATGCCGTTCGGCTCGCGAGTGAAAGCATCGCGCGAATTGGTGGCGCAGAAATGGGCATTCTGATCATCACGCATCATGAGCAACTCTTAGAACACAACATCCCCTTGCAAACCCATGTCATGTTAGGTGGACGTATTGTTGAATCCGGAGGCCCAGAATTGGCAGCCGAACTTCATAAACAGGGCTATGACCGAATCAGAAAGGCCTACCCTGAGGCCGCTGCCGCTGAAGAGGCCATGGAAGCAGAACGTCGACTTGAAGCCACAACATCCTGACGCACCCGACACCCTGAAAAGGAAATCATACGATGTCTATTGACACTGAGGAATCTTCGACGCTCGCACTGGGGGAAATCAATAAGTACGATTTTCGTACAGACACACCCTCCATTTTCAAGGCGCGCCGAGGACTCGACCGAGATATTGTCTCTCAGATTTCTGAAATGAAAAAAGAGCCGGCTTGGATGCGAGACTTCCGACTGAAATCGCTCGACATTTTCAATTCAAAACCAATGCCACACTGGGGCGGCAATATCGGCATCGATTTTCAAGATATTTTTTACTACCTCAAGCCCGCTGAGCAGCAAGGTAAAACCTGGGAGGAAGTGCCAGAGGAAATCAAGAAGACCTTTGACCGCCTTGGAATTCCGGAAGCAGAAAGAAAATTTCTTTCTGGGGTAAAAGCTCAGTTTGAGAGTGAAGTTGTCTACGGATCACTTCAGGAAGACCTTGCAAAAAAAGGTGTGATCTTTACCGACACCGACACCGCGGTGCGAGAGCACCCAGACCTTCTAAGGGAATACTTTGGGACAATCATCCCGCCAAGTGATAATAAATTTGCGGCTCTCAACTCGGCGGTCTGGTCGGGCGGGTCCTTCATTTACGTCCCCAAAGGTGTCTCTATCGAGTTTCCCCTTCAGGCATACTTCCGCATCAATGCCGAGAGCATGGGGCAGTTTGAACGAACATTAATTATCGTTGACGAGGGCGCACATGTGCATTACGTCGAGGGGTGCACTGCTCCGATGTACTCAACTGAGAGCCTTCATTCCGCAGTTGTTGAAATTGTTGTGAAGAAACATGGCCGTTGCCGTTACACAACGATTCAGAACTGGGCGAACAACATCTACAATTTGGTAACAAAACGCGCTCTTGCATATGAGGGTGCAATGATGGAGTGGATTGACGGCAATCTCGGAAGTCAACTCACCATGAAATACCCGGCTGTTTACATGATGGAGCCTGGCGCACGAGGCGAGATTCTTTCCATTGCATTTGCGACCGCGGGCCAGCACCAAGACGCGGGCGCAAAACTTGTTCACGCTGCACCAAACACTTCTGGAAGAATTGTCTCCAAGAGCATTTCAAAAAACGGTGGTCGCTCAAGCTATCGCGGACTCGTTCGCGTTGAGCCCGGTGCAAAGAAAAGTCGCTCAAGTGTGGTTTGCGATGCACTAATTCTTGATGACATCAGTCGTAGTGACACGTATCCATATATTGAAATCGAGGAACAGGACGTCTCGATTGGTCACGAAGCAAGTGTTTCAAAGATTGGAGAAGAACAGTTATTTTACCTCAAGAGTCGCGGTCTCTCCGAAGCTGAAGCAAGCACAATGATCGTAGGTGGTTTTATCGAGCCACTTGTTAAAGAACTTCCCATGGAATATGCCGTCGAGATGAATCGTCTGATCGAACTACAGATGGAAGGTTCCGTCGGCTAACTCACTCCTCCCCCCTGACTTCACTTATTCTGGCTTCATGACGACGACAACCGCCCCCGCCCCACTATTTAATCGCGACGCATTCCACCAGTTGCTTGCTGAAAATCCTCTGCCCGAATGGGTGGACCAGCAACGACGTTCCTGCATGGATCAACTCGAGGAACTCGTTTTACCGGATCGTCGGCAAGAACACTGGATGCGAACAGATCTTCGTATGTTCAAGCCGGACATGTGGGGCCTGCGACCGGCATCTTCTGCTGAACCACCTGCCGGTCTTCTTTCCGCACGATTTCCATCCACCAATGATCAATCTCATGATGCTCAGACAATGGGGCGGCCTGACTACGCAGGTCATTTCAAGACAATAAACGGCCACGTTGTCCAGAATGAAATTGATCCGGCCCTTGCTGAGCAGGGAGTTCTTTTCGGTACTGCCAAAGATGTGCTTGCCAGCAGCGGCGACCTACTGAAGAACCACTGGCTCCAAATCATCGATTCAAAGGACGACTTTTTTGCTGCTCTACACGGTGCATTTCACAGAGGCAGCGTGATCCTTTATGTCCCACCTGGTGTCCGCATTGCAGAACCGATTCATTGCCTTGCTGCCATTGATGACGGTGGAGTCGACACGTCGCATGTACTTGTTGTTCTCGGAGAAGACGCTGAAGCTACTGTTCTTACAGAGACCGCGACGTGTGGAACCGCTGGATCAGGAACCGGCTTCCACTGCGGTGGCACGGAAATAGTCGTAGGGAAAAATGCTCTCCTTCGAATGGTGAACGTTCAAAACTGGGACCGCGGAGTGTGGCACGTCGCTCGGCAAAAAGCGGTTATTCACGAAAACGCCAAATTACAATGGACGCTTGCAGCACTTGGCAGCCGGTTGTCTCAAGTAGCCCAAGATGTAGCGATGGTCGGGAAAAATGCTGAGGCTCAAGTCAACGGTGTCATGTTTACTGAAGGCAAGCAACAACTTGTCTACAACACACTCCAGCATCACGAGGCCCCGTCCTGTCGCAGTGACCTCCTTTATAAAGGTGCGTTGCAAGACCGCAGCCGTCTTGTATGGCGTGGAATGATCAAGGTTGATAAGGCCGCTCAAAAAACAGATGGCTACCAGCGAAACGATAACTTAATGCTTTCTGATGCGGCACGGTCGGACTCAATCCCCGGTCTTGAAATTGAGGCTGATGATGTTCGCTGCACCCATGGCGCGACCAGTGGTCGCGTTGATGAAGAGCAAATTTTTTATGCACAAGCGCGGGGATTATCGGCAGACGAAGCCGCGAGACTCGTTGTTGCAGGATTCTTTCAGCAGGTCTTCGACCGCATAACAATAGCCTCTGTCCGAGAGGCATTGGCAACGGCTATAGGAAGCCGAATCCGTCGAGTATCTTAACCCAGCAGAAATCGCCATCCATAACGCTCACCCAAAGCCTTTCTTTCATGCCAGAATTTATTCGTGTTGCCGATGTAGCTGACGTCTCAGACCCAGGAAAAGTACTTGTCGAAGTTGATGGCGAAATGATTGCCCTCTTCCATGTGAGTGGTTCGTTCTATGCCATCGATGATGTTTGCACTCATGACGGAGGTCCGCTTGTTGACGGCGAACTTCAGGACTACACAATCGCATGCCCGAGACACGGCGCAAAATTCGACATCCGCACTGGTGCCGCTCTTTCGATGCCAGCAATTCGACCCACCCTTGCACATGATGTAAGGGTTGAAAACGGGAGTGTTTCTGTACGAATTCGAGAGCCAGGATCGGGACCGAACGGAACTCCAGCGCCGTCCTCCGTACCAGCAGTAGAAGCCGCACCTGCGGCTCCGTCGCAAAAAACAGACACCACCACGAGATCACAGGACACACCATCAACTGACACACCAGATGATTCACCAACTGAAACTCAAAGCCTTACAACTCAGACTCTCTCTGAGGATCTTGTTCGTGAATTACTAAAGCAAGTAAAAGACCCCGAATTATTCGTAAACATCGTTGACTTGGGATTGATTTATGACGTTTCCTTTAGTCCGGCACCAGATGAATTAAAACAACTTGTCTCCATTGACATGACAATGACGAGTCCAGCCTGTCCTGCTGGGCCACAATTAATTGCCGACACAAAACGTGTTGTCAACACGCACGAAAAAGTCGCTGACGTCGAGGTTCGGATTGTTATGGAACCACCGTGGACACCAGATCGCATGACCGACGATGCCCGCGACCAACTGGGAATCTTCTGATTTCTCTTTCAACTGCACTTCAGCATGCGTCTCTTACTTTATGAATGGTGCTGCTCAGGTGGAATGCAGAGTGATATTGCTCGTGACATTCTGCAGAAGGCTCCTCTTGAAGACTTCCTGAGGGAAGGCCGCCTCATGCTCGAGTCACTTGCATGTGATGCTGAAAAAAATGTGGATCTGGAAGTCACTGTAATGGTTGACGCCACCCTTCCCGTGACGGAGTTGCCCCACTTTTCTGAACATATTACTGTTGAGAAAATTGCTCCTGGCACGAACCGCTCGTCACTTCTTGCCATGGCCTCTGAGGCTGAACAGATCATTCTCATCGCGCCAGAAACTCATGGCATTCTACTCCAGACCATTATCGCTGTAGAGCAAGCAGGTTTTGGAGACAGGCTTGTTAATTGCCCAGCACCTTTTATCCATGCCGCGAGTGACAAACACATGACGTGCCTCATGCTCGCAACTGCTGGCATCCCGACACCAGCTGGCTGCCCAATAGCCTCAGGCGGAAGCCTTCCTGCCGGATTCCGTCTGCCTGCCGTCCTTAAAGCTCGCACGAGTGCTGGATGTGACGGGCTGATGATTCTCGAGGACCGCTCCGATTTTGTCTCACCAGAAACAGACGCTCGGCTCGAATGCCACATTCCAGGCATCCCGAGCAGCGTCTGTTGTCTCTGTCGAGCCGATTCAATAGTCCCACTACTCCCATTCGAACAAGTGTTTGCTGACGCCCAACAGCCGGTGTACACCGGTGGTCGTCTCATTCATGAACATTTTCATGCTCGAATGCAGTCCCTTGCAGTACGGTCAATCGACGCTCTCAATAAAACAACGCAATCCAGAGCCCGTGGCTGGGTCGGAGTTGATATGATTCTGGGCAGTCGCGATGACGGGCACGGCGACCGAGTGCTTGAAATCAATCCTCGTCTCACTACTTCTTTTATCGGCTTATCTCGTGCCCTGCACGGCGGCCTCATACACCCACTCCTCAATCACGTCCAAGGTGGAGAAATCCCCTTTGCACCATGGAACACCGAAGCCTGTGAGTTTTCCTTGGCGTAACATTTACACGCAATGGTTTTCGTTCATGTCACCAACGTCGATCAATTCATGGCTGGCTTTTGATATTGGCGGAGCCAATATCAAAGCTGCTGACGGACGCGGATGGTCCTACAGTGAACCTTTTGCGATGTGGCAGGAGTGGAAGCGACTCCCTGATGTTCTCGCTCACATAAAGAGCCTTCTCCCGGCTAGCAACTTTGCCGTCACCATGACGGGGGAGATTGCCGACTGCTTTTCTGGCCGCAGCGAGGGCGTCAAACATATCGTTGAATCGTGTTCCCTCGCCCTGGGCAAAAGAGACGTCGTTTTCTATTGCGTCGATGGCTCGCTTCTTGGGGCGACTGACGCTACGCAGAATCCACTCCACGTCGCTGCTTCAAACTGGCATGCTCTGGCTCGACTCGCTGGCTCAATAGTCTCTTCAGAACGCAGTTGGCTTATTGATATTGGCTCAACAACCACTGATATTGTGCCTCTGGCGTACGGACAACCAATTCCTCAGGGGATGACTGACTGGGATCGGCTTCTCTGCGGTGAACTCGTCTACACGGGCATGGAACGCACGCCTGTACCTGCTCTTGTG
>Ga0315315_10001337_pt1 | contig 22500 bp, 17 predicted proteins | sample M140m3416metaG_FD_203699 | JGI IMG/M metagenome (GOLD analysis project Ga0315315, IMG submission 203699) | Ammonia-oxidizing marine archaeal communities from Monterey Bay, California, United States - M1 40m 3416 | ecosystem: Environmental > Aquatic > Marine > Intertidal zone | place: USA...
GCGCCAAGAAAGAAGGTTCCCTGTAGTTTGGGTGCGAGTTCCGGCTGTCGCGCCGAACCTTCAATCAGCTTACCGCCCAAAATACCCACGCCAATGGCAGCGCCCATTCCGCCAAGGCCCATCATGATGGCCGCGGCAACGTAAATCAGTTCCATGGTTGTCTCCTAAAGTACACAGTCAGTCGAAATCAGTGGTCCTCGTGCGCCATACTCAGGTACACGATTGTTAGAACCATAAAAATAAACGCTTGAAGGGTGATGACCAGTATGTGGAAAATCGCCCAGCCTACTTGAAGCAGCGCCGCGGGCAACAGCCAAAAAACGCCGACGCTGAACAACGCTGCTATCAAAATAAAGATCATCTCACCCGCATACATATTGCCAAAGAGACGAAGCCCCAATGAGAACGGTTTGGCGAGCAAGCCCACCACCTCCATGAAGAGATTGATGGGGATGAAAAGCGGGTGGTTGAAAGGGTTTAGGGTCAGCTCTTTGACGAAACCAAAGCCCTTAACCTTGATGGAATAAAACAGCATCAGCAGAAATACGCCGATCGCCATACCCATCGTAATGTTGGGGTCTGTGGAGGGCACAATCTTTTGGTATTCGACTCCAACCAGCATCAACGAATGGGGTATCAAGTCCACGGGGATGAGATCCATGAGATTCATCAGAAAAACCCAAACAAAGATCGTTAGCGCAAGCGGCGCGATGAGCGGGTTACGCCCGTGAAAAGTATCCTTCACGGTACCGTCTACGAATTCCACGACCATTTCGATAAAATTAACGAGCCCCGTGGGCACCCCCGCGGATGCCCGAACTGCCACCCGCCGAAAGACCCAACAGAAGATCAGGCCAAGGCCAACGGACCAGATCATGGAGTCCACGTGGACCGCGTTAAAACCCATTGCGGTCATCTCGTCAGCACCGTGAGCCATCGTCCATTGACCGGCTTCAGGCACGATGCTGCCATCGTAGCGCTCGTAGCCTCCCGGCAACTTGCCATAGGTCAAGTTAGTCAGGTGGTGGACTATGTACTCCGATACGGTCTGAGTGTCGCCGTTTGCCGCCATGGTTACTCTCGTACTCCTGTGCCCTGAGGGCCTCTCGTTTCCTGCGCTTCCTAATCTGTATCGCGTGTTCTATCCAGCCGCCGCTGTTGCCACACCACCATTAAGGGCGGTAAGAGCAGCGCCAATGCGCTTCCGGCCAACACTGCTACCGGGCTACTTTGGGGTCGCAGTGCGAACACCATCGCAAAACCAACCGTGGCCAGGCTATACCGCGCCAGACCCATCCATATCGGGCTGATGACGGACCGCCCCGACGTGAGGCTTACTGCCACCCAGACACTGGGCACCAGGATTACCGCTGCGCCCATCAACATGTCCAGAGACATCTGAAAGTCCCGGAAAACACCGGCGACCACCGCAACTCCCGTTAGGAGCATCGCGGTGGTGACCACTGCACTCATCAGGCGCTTTCTTGTGGTCGCGAAGGGTGCGGAAGCAACGTGTCTGGCCAAGATGAACCTAGCCCCCCTTACATGCGGGACGGAGTGTAGTGGAAAGGCCTAAACCCTTCAATACGTGGGAATTACTGGATTCGGTCGAGCACGCCGTCCAGCTCCTCGAGGCTGGTGTAGTGAATCTCAAGCCTCCCCTTACCATTTTGCTGATGCTGAATTCGGACTTTGGCGCCGAGCCGACCGCTAAGATCTTGCTCCAAGCGGCTGACATTGGGATCTATGGCCGTGGGCGTGTCGGGTTTCCCGCCCCAGCCTCGCACCAACGTCTCCGTTTGCCGAACTGATAACCCTCGCTTGCAGACCTTGCGGGCAGCGCGGACCTGATCTCCTCCACTTAAACCCAGCAACACCTTGGCGTGCCCGGCGTCGATTTCGCGCCGCTCCAACATGGCCAATACATCGCTCTCAAGGTTCAATAACCGCAAAAGATTTGCCACTGCGGAGCGGGACCGACCGACCGCTGCGGCGACCTGCTCCTGGCTGAGTCCAAATTCATCCTGTAGCCGCCTTAGGCCGAGCCCCTCCTCAACGGGGTTCAAGTCTTCCCGTTGAATGTTTTCGATCAGCCCGATGGCAATCGCGTCGTCATCAGCCACGTCCTTAACGACGACCGGTATGCGGTCGAGGCCCACGATTTGTGCGGCGCGCCAGCGGCGTTCACCCGAAAGGATTTCATATCGGCCAGATTCCAGCGGGCGAGCCACAACGGGTTGCAGTACACCTTGCGCCCGAATGCTATCGGCCAGGGTCTCGAGCGCGTCTTGTTCAAAATCCCTGCGCGGCTGATAAGCGCCTCGTTGTAGGCTCTCTATCGGCAGGTCTGTAAGCGGCGCGGCGGATGGCTCTGCCGCTGTGGGGGGCTCGCCCGCGCGCGCGACCTCCTCTTGGCCCTTTGCCAAAAGGCCTGATCCCAGAAGCGCCTCCAGGCCGCGATTGAGCTTTCGCTTCTGCGCCATTAAATGTGTTCCTTGTTCTGTTCTTGTCTGCGCATGAATTCACCTGCCAGCGCCATGTACGCCGTCGAGCCGCGAGACAGTCGATCATAAACGATCCCGGGCACGCCATGGCTTGGCGCTTCTGCAAGGCGCACGTTTCTTGGAATGACCGTGCGATAAACCAGCCCCTCGAAATGCTGATGCAGTTGCTCAGACACCTCGCCGGTTAAGGCGTTCCGAGGATCGTACAAGGTGCGCAAAATACCTTCGATGCGTAGCGAGGGGTTTACTGACTGGGTAACCGTGCTAATCGTTTCCATCAGTGCAGACAGCCCTTCGAGTGCAAAGTATTCGCACTGCATGGTAATCAGCACTGAGTCAGCGGCTACCAGTGCGTTCAGCGTCAGCATGTTGAGCGACGGTGGGCAATCTATGATGACAAAATCATAAGAATCTTTGCCTGCCGTCAGCGCTGATTTCAAGCGCTGCTCTCGATCCTCCAAAGACAGCAGCGCGACTTCGGCGGCGGTCAGATCACCATCGGCCGGCACGCAGTCCATTGAAAGTGTCTCAAGCGGCGTTACCACCTCAGACAGCGGCTGCTGATCTACCAATAACTCGAAAGACGTCGCCTTCAACTCGCCTTTGTTAAGGCCAACCGACACCGTGGCGTTTCCTTGGGGATCAAGATCGATGAGTAACACCCGTTTTTCCATCGCAGCGAGCGCCGCCGACAAATTGACGCAGGTTGTGGTCTTCCCGACCCCGCCTTTTTGATTTGCAACCGCAATGACCTTCATCGCGCCACCTCTTGTGTGCGTCGAATTGTCAGCAATTGAAAAGACCAGTCACGGCCTGGCACAGCAATATCCCGACACGCGGATTGCTCCATACCACGAGGCAGTGCTTCGAGCTCGTAACTAGCATTCTCTGTTTTCATGGCAAACAACACACCCTGATCGCTGAGCACATGATCTATTCTTTCGACCGTTGTCGCCAGATCCGCAAAGGCTCTGGTAATCACTGTGTCGACCGGCTGCACTGGCCGCCAATTTTCGACTCTGATCGTCTCGACCTCGATGTTAGATAAACCCAGCTGTCTTTTCACCTCGAAGAGAAAGCGCGTTTTTTTCCCATTGCTATCCATTAGCACATACTGGGATTGTGGATCGGCAATCGCTAAAGGGACTCCTGGCAGGCCGGCGCCTGTTCCCACGTCAACACGGCGCTCTCCGACAATAAAGGGCGCAATAGCCAGGCTCTCCAAAATATGTCGGGTCAGTAATTCCTGACGGCCGCGCACAGCGGTGAGGTTATAAGCGCGATTCCACTTTTCAATCAGATTGACATAACTGATGAGTTGATCAATCTGTTGCTTGGACAGGTTAATGCCAATCTCGCCGGCGGCCGTATGAAGTAGCTCGATTTCTTGCTCACCCATGCGCGATCGCGCGCCCGGTGTTGCTCATTTCTCGTTTTTTCAGATGAACCAGTAATAGCGACAGTGCCGCTGGCGTCACACCGGGGACACGCCCCGCATGAGCCAGGTTCTCCGGGCGAACCTCTGTCAGTTTTTGGCGGATCTCATTGGACAATCCATCCACTCTTGTAAAATCCAGATCGCTCGGAATTTTCATCGCCTCATGGCGTTTGAGTCGGTCAATGTCCAGCTGCTGGCGATCGATGTAGCCCGCATATTTGAGCTGAATAGAAACCTGTTCGGCCACATTGTCTGCAATATCGTGGTCCGCTGAACTAATGCTCTTTAAATCGTTGTAGCCCAGCTCGGGTCGCTTTAATAATTCTGCAAGCGAATACTCTCGCGATAGCGGCTTGCTTAACAGCGGTTCCAGGGTCTTGGCTTCCTCGCTGCCTGCCTGAATATACACACTCTCAAGGCGTTCGCGCTCATTCGCAATGGCTTCGCGTTTTTTAACAAAATCTCCCCACTGTTGATCACCGACAAGCCCGAGTGAGCGCCCCTGTGCAGTCAGCCGGAGGTCAGCATTATCCTCGCGTAGCTGAAGCCTATACTCCGCACGCGAGGTAAACATTCGATACGGCTCCAACGTGCCCAGCGTCACGAGGTCATCGATTAGCACACCGATGTAAGCCTCATCACGGCGAGGTACCCATGGTGCCAGTTCAAGAACACTTCGCGCCGCATTGAGTCCTGCCATCAGGCCCTGTGCCGCTGCCTCCTCGTAGCCAGTGGTCCCATTAATCTGACCTGCAAAGAACAACCCTTTAACGGCTTTTGTTTCCAGACTGTGATGAAGGTCACGTGGATCAAAATAATCGTACTCGATCGCATAACCGGGGCGCGTGATCGACGCTCGCTCCAGCCCATTTATCGAACGCACCAAAGCGAGTTGCACGTCAAAGGGCAGTGAGGTCGAAATGCCATTGGGATAAAGCTCGGTAGAAGAAAGCCCTTCTGGTTCTATAAAAATCTGGTGGGAATTTTTATCGGCAAACCGGTGAATTTTATCTTCAATGCTGGGGCAATAGCGGGGACCTACCCCTTCGATCGTCCCGCTGAACAAGGGGGACCGGTCAAGCCCCTGCCGAATAATGTCATGAGTGCGCTCATTAGTCTGGGTGATCCAACAACAACGCTGCTCTGGGTGCGATGTTCGGTGCCCTGTCAACGACATCACCGGCCGCGGTTCATCACCCCACTGCTCCAGCATGATAGAAAAATCAATTGTCCGCGCGTCGAGCCTGGGTGGCGTACCCGTTTTCAGTCGCCCCACTCTGGGGCACAGCTCCCGAAGCCGATCAGCCAATCCAATCGCCGCCTGGTCTCCCATGCGCCCGCCGGATTGGTGCGCTTCGCCAACATGCATTTTTCCATTGAGAAAGGTGCCTGCGGTCAGAACAATGGCAGCTGATTGAAAGATAATGCCTGAACGAGTGACGACGCCCGCTACACAATCGTTTTCGAGATGAATATCTTCAACCGAGTCCTGGAAAATCTCGACGTTTTCCGCATGCTCCAAAGCAGAGCGGATGGCATTGCGATACAGCACGCGATCCGCTTGAACACGGGTTGCTCTGACTGCCGGGCCCTTGCGCCCGTTTAACACCCTGAATTGAATGCCCGAGCGATCTGTGGCCTGAGCCATTACACCGCCGAGGGCATCAATCTCCCTAACGAGGTGACTTTTACCAATACCCCCAATCGCAGGATTGCAGGACATCTGGCCAAGCGTATCGATTGCGTGCGTAATGAGCAGCGTACGCACACCCAACCGGGCGGCCGCCAGCGTAGCCTCAGTGCCAGCATGGCCGCCGCCAATCACAATGACATCGTAATGTTCGGGATGTCTCATCATTGCTCAAATGAAAACTAAAAAAGGGGCGCAAGTATAAACGGGAGGCTTCCCGACATGCACCATTGCTTTTGGTGATACTGGAGGGGGTTGAGAATTCCGTTGTACCGGTACAGCCCCTTTTATTAATTATTAAGATATTTATAAAGAAGAGTATTTTAATGTTGTTGTTATTGAGTAGCCCGAAAATGGGGGATAACCAAGTTAACTATCGAAAAATCATAAGCTTATAAGCCGAAAAAGGCATGGGACAACCAGGCTTGAATCCCTGACTTAGCTGGTGAGTACTTGGGGAAGGTTTAGCATCTGTCGACGGCCGGTTCATTGATACAGATTAACTACCAGCGTTTACGCGGCTTTTTATACAAGTTGTGCACCGGACTCGTTACCGTCGCTAATAAGCGGCACAGGCTTGGTAAAAGCTGTGGATGAGCCTTGGATGAAAGCTAAAGGGGGTGGCTCTCCAGAGTCTGGTCGTCATTTTCCAATGCAAAAAGATGAAAAAATTTCCCCTAGCAAATCATCACTGCCAAATGCTCCGGTAATGGCACCGAGGTGAGCGTGAACCATTCGAAGGTCTTCCGCGAGTAGCTCCCCAGCACGATGCGCTTCAAAGCGCTCAATAGTGTGTTCGAGCGCTGACGCGGCCTGTTTTAGGCAGGTTACGTGTCGTTCTCGGGCGCTAAAGGGCGTGGAATCGGCAGAATCACCTAAACCAAGATTTTGGAGAATGCGTTGCTTGAGCGTATCGATACCGTCCCCGGTCGCCGCCGATACCGCCACGGTTGGTGATTGCCGAGTGGAAGGTTGCACAGATTCATCCGCTTCTTCAGATACGATTCCCGACGGTCGAGAGGACAGGTCAATTTTATTGAGTACGCGGATTACACAGTGATGCCTGATAGGTGCGTCGGTTGGCGCTAAACGGTTATTGTCGTCGATCACTTCGATCACGATATCCGCATGCTCAATTTCGGCGTGTGCACGATTGATGCCTTCTTGTTCAATAACATTGGTGGCATCGCGAATACCTGCGGTATCTGAAAGCTGTATTGCTACGCCCTCGATCTCGATAGGCTGCCTGATAACGTCTCGAGTGGTACCGGGTATTTCAGTCACAATTGCGATGGCGTCCTGCGCCAGTTGATTCATTAAACTGCTTTTCCCCGCGTTGGGTGCGCCGGTCATGACAATTTGGGCACCACGGCTCATTACGGCACCCTGCTTGGCCTGTCGGAGAAGCTCGCTGAGCTGACTTTGTGCGTCTCTGAGCGAGCTGATGACATTGCCCTCGCTCAAAAAATCGACTTCTTCTTCGGGGAAATCGATGGCGGCCTCCACGAAGACTCTAAGTTCTATCAATTGTTTATTGAGCGTGTTGACGGCGGCCGAAAACGCACCGCGCAGTGAGGCGGAAGCCTGGCGAGCAGCTTGTTCGGTCGGTGCATCGATCAGGTCAGCGAGCCCTTCGGCTTGGGCGAGGTCCAGCTTATTATTGAGGAAAGCACGTTCGGAAAATTCCCCCGGGTTCGCGAGCCGCGCACCGAAAGAGAGACAGGTTTCAAGCAGCAGATTGGTGATGATGACGCCGCCGTGTCCGTGAAATTCGGCAACGTCTTCACCGGTAAAAGAAGCGGGGCCCCTGAACATCAGCGTCAGTCCCTCGTCGATCACCTCGCTATCTGCTCCCCTAAACCCGCAGAAGACAGGTTGTCTGGGCAGTAACGCTTTTTGTGTCAGGCGTTCTGCGATTGGCCAAGCTTCAGGGCCTGATACGCGAATGATGCTGACGCCACCTCGGCCGGCCGGAGTAGCGACGGCGGCGATGGTGTCTAGATCAAGCGCACGGCTTTCAGAGGACAAAGGGCTTCTTGCTCCAGGTGGCTCAGAGGGCCCCACTGTCAATGCGGCGGTTGATGATGTACTGCTGACCCATCGAAAGCAGGTTGTTGCATACCCAATACAGCACCAGACCTGCGGGGAACCACAGGAAAAAGAAGGTAAAGACGATGGGCATCCACTGCATAATTTTCGCTTGCATAGGGTCTGGTGGCGCCGGGTTCAGCTTTTGCATGTAGAACATGCTCGCGCCCATCAAAATAGGCAAAACAAAGTAGGGATCCATGACAGAAAGGTCATTAATCCACAAGGCGAAGGGAGCTTGACGCAGCTCAACCGACTCCATTAACACCCAATAGAGCGCGATGAAAACGGGCATCTGGACGAGAATTGGAAAACAGCCGCCCAACGGATTGATCTTTTCTTTTTTATACAGCTCCATCATCGCCTGGGATTGCTTGGCTTTGTCGTTGGCGTATTCCTCCCGAATAGCCATGATGCGGGGCTGTACTTTGCGCATGCGGGCCATGGATTTGTAGCCTGCTGCCGAGAGCTGAAAAAAAGCGAGCTTCACAATCAGCGTAAGGACAATGATCGCAACGCCCCAGTTAATCACGATGCTCTGAATAAAAGTGAGCAGCCAGAACAGCGGTTGCGCAATCCACCATAGCCAACCGTAATCCACCACCAGATCAAGGTGCGGCCCTAGGTCGGCGAGGACCTTTTGGTTTTTAGGCCCGACGTAGAGTTGGTTGCTGATCGAGATGGTTTCACCAGGCGCAATGGTCATGGCAGGTCCGGTATAGCCAATAATATTGTCACCGGACCGGGTCTGCCGTGTTCTAAATCGATACGTATTGTCGGAGTCGGGTATCCATGCGCTGACAAAATAATGCTGCAGCATTGCCACCCAGCCGCCGGTCAGGTCAGCCCGAAAGGGGTCCTCGGCCATGTCATCGAAATCGAATTTGGCAAACCGCTGATCGGGCTGGGTCAGCGCCGATCCTAAAAACGGCTTCATTCCCATACCCGAGTCGCTTGCCGCCGGCGCGGGAGAGCTGTCTCGTTTGAGCTGTACAAAAGGTGTGACTTGGGCGGTGACAGAAGAAGCGTTGTTGACGGTTTGGCTCACTAAAACGGTGTGGCTGCCAGGCTCAAAGCGAAAGGTCTTACTGACGTTGAGGGGGCTGTCACCGCCGATGTACTCAATGGTGACTTCCTGCGGTAACACGCCTTCTAGACGGTAAACATTTTGGGCAGAGCGGTACTGCGCGCGCCGGCCCTGATCAATGCCATCTGTGCCGACGAGGCCTGATTGCGCTACATAGGTCCGCTGTGCGTTGCGCTCGAGTAGTACGAAGGGGTCCGATGGGTCATCCAGTGTTTTAGGATAATTCTTGAGTGCGGCGCCCACGACATCACCACCCTCTAGGTCGATTTTAATTTCCAGCACATCAGTATGAACGGTAATGATTTGACTGCTGGTGTCCGCCATCATGGTGACAGGATCCGCGAGCGCATCGGTAGCGGGCAGGTCGATATCCTCGCTGGCGGGCAGGTCGGTATCCGCACCTCCTTCGGCTGCGATGAAGTCAGCGCTTCCGGTTTCGCGCGCCGGTGCACGGGCTTCTACCATGGGTACGGGCGGCGAGGTTGCCTGTTGTTGTGCGGTACTGAAGCGAGTCCACTCCCCTAACAGCATTAACCCCAGCAGAACACTGGCGGCAATAAGGGCGTAGCGAGGGATATCCATGGTGTGATCTCAGTGAGTGTGGTGAGGTGATTTTTGCGGCGGCACGGGATCATACCCCCCTGCGCACCACGGGTGGCAACGTAACAGTCTGCGGGCTGTGAGCCAAACGCCTGTCACTGCCCCGTGAGCTTGAAGGGCGTCGATCCCATATTGCGAGCAGGTCGGAGTGAAGCGACAGCTTCTCCCTAACCAAGGGCTGAGAGTGAGCTGATAGCCGCGGATAAAAAGTGCCAGCCCTGTCGCTATCCGGCGGTCAACCCATTTAATGCATTGCATCATGGCGCAGCCTTTTGCTCGAGCTGCTGCCACAGCGTATCGAGTTCTCGCCGAACGCCTTGGTTATCGAGTCGGTCAGCGGCGGATCTTGCCAAGACAACCAAGTCGAGCGATGTTAAAAACGGCTTAAGCCGAAACTGCTCCCTAACGAGTCGCTTGATGCGGTTTCGCCTTGTGGCGCGCCGGATATGTTTCTTGGCGACAATAATGCCAACACGAGAGCTGCGCTCAGTGGTAGAGACAGCTAGGAGCAAAAAAGCGTGGTTGCTGACTTTATACGCCGGATCGCCAAACACCCGTTGATAGTGGCTGGGCTGAGAGAGTTTTGCGCTGTGTGGGAAAGTGGGCATGGGCCTCGCCAGAGCCCTGCTCCGGCCGCTTAGGCAGAAAGGCGACTGCGACCGCGCGCTCGGCGCCTAGACAGCGTCTTGCGGCCGTTTTTGGTGGCCATGCGGGCACGAAACCCATGAGTACGCTTACGTTTTAGAACGCTGGGCTGAAATGTACGCTTCATGGCGAATACCTATCTCTCAAATAACGGGCGGCAGCGCTAAGTGACGAAGCCGCGGTAGCAACGCTCCCCTTGTGAGGGTGGCGAAGCTGCAAGGGGCGCGGATTATAGGGGGCCGCTTCGACCTTGGCAAGCACAGGTGCGGAGCCGTCAGCCCCCCATCAACCGGACAGTAAAAAAATCTCATCCACCCACCCACCTTCGGTCTGTCAGGGTCACCGGCGCTTGGGCAGAGGGATAAAACCGCTATTTTTCGGGCGCTTGTATTTTTTTCTTGTGTTGCTGGTTCACCTTTGCAAAGCGATCAAAATACTTTGCGCCTCAGGACAGACCACAGGTTGGTAAAAAGATAATAACAGGTTATCCACAGCCCATAAAAGTTTTTCTTGCAAATGGTGGGGGATTCCTCTACCCGCCCCGTCTCTTCCTAACAGGCTGTTTTTAATGGAGAAAAAATAAGTTGTGGCGGCGTTTGGTTTGTGGATAACTATGTGTCAAAGGCGCACAGGAAATCGGATGCTTTTCGGAGTATTTCAGAGACATTCAGCGCGCCAAACGGCCCTATCAAAAGGTACGGTAGCGAGAATTGGAGAAGAAAGTTGGTTGCCCCCCAGCCCCTCACTGACCCTTGGCAGCACTGTCTGAATCGATTAGGCGGCGACATACCGCAGCAGCAGTTTAATACTTGGATCAGGCCTTTGCAGGCAGAATGGCAAGAATCCGGGTTGGTGCTGGCCGCGCCCAATCGGTTTATTCGTGATTTTGTGGCAGAAAAATATCTGCCGATGATCAGCCGCTATTTACTCGATGTGGTCCCCCCTGCAGCGGCGCATGCGTCGGTGACGGTCGCGGGTTCCCAGCCGGCCAGTTTGCCATCGGTTCGAGCGGTCGGCCACACGCCACCGTTGAGCCCGGCACGTCCGGCTGCGGCAATGGAGGGTGCGCCCCGCCCTGCTCCGGCCGCCCTGGTGTCGCCGTCTAGTCTTGTTGAAGGCTACACTTTCGAGCGATTTGTCGAGGGCAAGAGCAACCAGCTGGCATTGGCCGCGGCTCAGCAAGTGGCTGAGCATCCCGGAATGTCATACAACCCGCTGTTCCTATACGGCGGTGTAGGCTTGGGCAAAACGCACCTGATGCACGCGGTGGGCAATGCGATGCGCCGAAAAAATCCGGAGGCAAAAATCGTTTATTTGCATTCGGAACGCTTTGTTGCTGATATGGTTAAGGCGCTACAGCTCAATGCTATCAATGATTTCAAGCGGTTTTACCGTTCGGTCGATGCGCTACTGATTGATGACATCCAGTTTTTTGCCAATAAGGATCGTTCACAGGAAGAGTTTTTTCATACGTTTAATGCCTTGCTGGAAGGCGGCCAGCAAATGATTTTGACCTGTGATCGCTACCCTAAAGAGATCGATGGTGTGGAGGAGCGTTTGAAGTCTCGCTTCGGGTGGGGGCTGACGGTTGCAGTAGAGCCGCCGGATCTTGAAACGCGGGTCGCGATTCTGATGAAAAAAGCCGAACAGAGCCATATAGCGCTCGCCCCAGACGCTGCTTTTTTTATCGCGCAGCGTATTCGTTCAAACGTACGGGAGTTAGAGGGCGCCTTAAAAAGGGTGATAGCGAGCGCTAACTTCACGGGGAGACCCTTTGATATCGATTTGATAAAGGACAGCTTGAAAGACCTGCTTGCCCTGCAGGACAAACAGGTGTCCTTGGACAATATCAAGCGTAAGGTGGCCGAGTATTACAAAATTAAGGTCGCAGATCTGATGTCAAAACGGCGCAACCGGTCTGTGGCCAGGCCGAGACAGGTTGCGATGGCGCTGGCAAAGGAGCTGACACGCCATAGCTTGCCCGAGCTGGGTGATGCTTTTGGTGGGCGAGACCACACGACAGTCTTGCACGCCTGTCGTAAAATCAAGGAGCTTCGGGATGTCAGCCCCGACATCAGCGAGGATTACCAGAACCTGCTTCGGGCCCTGACAACCTGACAGCCCTATCCGCCGGGCCAATGTAATGCCCGGATACCGCAAGACACTAAATGAGCCGAACAACATGAAATTTTCTATTGCCCGCGATGCCCTGGTTAAACCGCTGAATTTGGTGGCGGGGGTCGTCGAAAGACGACAAACCCTGCCCATTTTGTCGAATGTGCTGCTTGTACTTGAGGACAAAACGCTCTCTCTAACCGGGACCGATCTTGAGGTAGAAATGGTCGGCCGGGTCGAACTGGATGCGGCGGGCGTTGACGGGGAGGTCACTGTTCCAGCGAGAAAGCTGGTTGATATTTGCAAGTCGCTTCCCGAAGGTTCCACTATAGAATTTTCTCTTGAGGCGGGAAAGGCAACGGTGAAGGCGGGCCGAAGCCGTTTTACGCTGTCCACGTTGCCCGCAGCGGATTTTCCTTCGGTCGAGGGGGGTGCGGGTTCGGTCGCCCTATCGCTCGGTCAGTCACTGGTGAAGCAGCTAATCGATGGCACCGCCTTTGCGATGGCGCAGCAGGACGTTCGCTATTATCTAAACGGCCTGTATCTCGAGATACTGGGTGGCAGGCTTCGCGTGGTGGCAACGGATGGTCACCGGCTGGCCTTGGCCACGGCGCCGGCACTCGTAGAGGCTGCCGATACGGGGGTTATCATTCCGCGAAAGGGCGTGCTTGAGCTCTCTCGCCTGCTCGATGGCGAGGCGCCTCTGGAGTTGATTATTGGCACCAACCATATTCGTGCTGCCAATGAACAATTTATATTCACTTCGAAGCTAGTTGACGGCAAGTTCCCCGATTATGAGCGCGTAATTCCGAAAAATGCCGACAAGTCTGTTATGGGGGAGCGAGCGGAGCTGAAACAGGCGTTTACACGAACAGCGATCCTTTCGAATGAGAAATATCGTGGCGTCAGGCTCAAGTTGTCTGAAAATAACTTAGACATTACGGCCAACAACCCCGAGCAAGAGCAGGCGGAGGAGGTTGTGGCGGTCCAATATAGCGGCGCTGAACTAGAAATAGGCTTTAATGTTAGCTACTTGCTGGATGTGCTGTCGGTGCTAGAGCAGACCCAAGTGCGGTTGTTATTGTCTGATGAAGCCAGCTCCGCGCTGCTTGAGAATGCTGAAGGGCCGTCTGAGCAAGAGCCTGAGCGGCTTTACGTCGTCATGCCTATGCGGCTCTGAGCGCCCTACCCGCTTCAATGTTGGAGCACATTGCCATTGAGGGCGTCAGGAATCTGACAGCTTTAAAGGTTGAGTTGGCACCGGGTGCTACGGCGCTGTTTGGTGCCAATGGCTCCGGTAAAACCAGTTTTTTAGAGGCTGTTCACCTTTTGGGTGCAGGCCGCTCTTTTAGAACACACCAATCAAAACCGATGATTCAACATGGCATGGATCAATGCCGGGTAGTGGGTCGCGTGAAGCAGCCGGGTCACACCCTTACCATGGGGATAGAGAAACATCGTGACGGCACGGTCAGGGCTAGGGTGGACGGTGAAAATACGTCGTCGCTATCAGAGCTGGCGCAGCACTTGCCGTTGATTCTGCTGGATACAGACGGACTGGGAGTGGTGACGGGCCCGCCAGAGGGGCGACGCAGGCTGCTGGACGGCACGTTGTTCCACGTGGAACAGGGGTTTTTGTCTTTGTGGAAGCGTTACGCTCAAACGGTTCGGCAGCGGAATAGTGGGCTCCGCCGTGGTATACTGAATAGCGACAAGGCGTGGCGTCACGAGCTTGCTGAAACGGGCGAGCTTTTGACAGGGCTTAGGGCCCGAGCAGCCGCGCAATTAGCGGAAAGGCTGACCGAAATGGGGCCAACACTCTCGGCCGATTTGGCCGGGTTGGAAGTGGTCTTTCGTCCTGGCTGGGACCGGAGCCAGACGTTGCTAGAGGCGCTGGAGCGCAACGCGGACAGTGATGCCGCACAAGGCTTCACCCAGGTAGGGCCGCACCGGGCCGATTTAAGGCTGATGCGGGAGGGTGTCTTGGCGGCGGAGGTGTTATCTCGAGGCCAAATGAAGCTGACGCTGGTGGCGTTAAAGCTGGTTCAGGGTAGATTGATTGAGGAGGCCTCGGCGGCAGCGCCTTTGTATTTGGTGGACGACTTGCCCGCGGAGCTTGATCGGGCGCACTGCGCTAATGTTTGTGAGCAACTAGGGTCGCGGCGGCAGGTGGTGCTAACCGCGGTGGATAGGGGGTCGCTTGAAGCGGCCTGGGGCGGGAGCCCCCTCAGCCTGTTCCACGTGGAACAAGGCGAGATAGTATTAGGTTGAGCGGGCTCAATGGGGGTCTGTTCCAGTAAACCAAGGCAAGTGGAAGACAAAAAGTAGCGGGGCGGCATGTCAGACGACAATGTAGAGAATGTGGGTTCAGGGGATTACGATTCCTCCAGTATCAAGGTTCTGAAGGGCCTCGACGCGGTTCGCAAGCGTCCTGGCATGTATATCGGTGATACCGATGATGGTACGGGCTTGCACCACATGGTGTTTGAGCTGGTCGATAACAGTATTGACGAGGCGTTGGCGGGCCATTGCAGCCAAATCGACGTGGTTATTCACCCAGACGAATCGGTGACTGTCTCGGATAACGGCCGCGGTATCCCTACTGAGCAGCATGAAGAGGGGGCGTCTGCCGCCGAGGTCATCATGACGGTGTTGCACGCGGGCGGTAAGTTTGATGACAACACCTACAAGGTGTCTGGAGGCCTGCACGGGGTAGGCGTTTCGGTGGTGAATGCCCTGTCTTCAACCTTGCAATTGACGATTCGCCGTAAGGGCGAGTTGTTTGAGCAAACTTATGCGCACGGTGTTCCGGAAACCCCGCTCACGGTTGTCGGTGAGACGGCGGAAACGGGCACATCAGTGCGCTTTACGCCTTCCCCCGATACCTTTACCAACATTGTTTTCCACTACGATGTGTTGGGTAAGCGCTTGCGGGAGTTGGCATTTCTCAATAGCGGTGTGCGCATCCTGCTGAAAGATGAGCGCACAGGAGAAGAGGTGCTTTTTGCGTACGAGGGCGGGCTGCGCGCCTTTGTCGAGTTTTTGAATCAGAGTAAAACGCCCATCGCCAAAGTGTGCCATTTTCAAGCAGAGGCGGATGATGGCGTCGAGGTGGAGGTCGCGCTGCAGTGGAACGACGGATTCCAGGAGGGATTGTACTGCTACACCAACAACATTCCCCAACGAGACGGTGGTACACATCTCGCCGGATTCCGGGCGGCGCTGACAAGGTGCTTAAATAATTACATTGAAAAAGAAGGGCTTGCGAAAAAAGCAAAGGTTTCCACGACGGGTGACGACGCACGAGAGGGTCTCGTTGCCATTGTTTCTGTAAAGGTGCCCGATCCGAAATTTTCCTCTCAGACGAAAGATAAGCTGGTCTCGAGTGAGGTGAAGGCCGCGGTCGAGCAGGCAATGAATCGTTTCTTCAATGATTTTTTGCTCGAAAATCCTGCTGAGGCCAAGGTGCTCGTCGGCAAGATGATCGATGCTGCCCGCGCCAGAGAAGCGGCGCGGAAAGCGCGCGAGATGACGCGGCGCAAGGGCGCCCTGGATATTGCGGGCTTACCGGGCAAGCTGGCGGACTGTCAGGAGCGGGATCCCGCCATGAGTGAGCTGTATCTGGTCGAGGGAGATTCGGCGGGAGGGTCGGCCAAACAAGGGCGTGATCGGAAGTTTCAGGCGATTCTGCCGTTAAAGGGCAAGATTCTGAATGTTGAAAAGGCGCGCTTCGATAAAATGCTGGGATCTGCCGAAATCGGAAATCTCGTCACTGCGCTGGGCTGCGGTATTGGCAAGGAAGAATTTGACCCTGATAAACTCCGTTATCACCGGATCATTATCATGACCGATGCGGATGTGGATGGCTCGCACATTCGCACACTCTACCTCACCTTCTTTTTCCGTCAGATGCGCGAGCTCATCGAGCGCGGGCATGTCTATATTGCACAGCCACCGCTCTACAAATTAACGCGCGGCAAACAAAGCCGCTATTTGAAAGACGAGCCCGCATTTGCCGAATACCTCACCCAATCGGCATTGGAGGAGGCGGCCATATTCTCAAATACCGAGGCACCGCCTTTGGGGGGAGAAGCACTGGCTGAACTGGTGTCGGCCTATCAGGGTGTTGCCGCTGATATTGATCGGTTGGCTCGCGTCTACCCGCGCGACGTCCTATGGCCGATGATGGAGGTGTCCAGCCTGTCCACTGAAGCGTTGGCAGTAGAAGCCAGCGTGCAGGCCTTCGCAGTGGAGTTAAGTGAGCGCTTACTAACCCATCAGGATAAGTCGCTGCAGTATGAGGTATTGGTGCGTCAGGATCCGGAGCGAGGATTTTTCTATCCCGTGGTGCGGCGCACCGCGCACAGTGTCGCCACCGATACCGTTTTGGGGCGCGGGTTTTTTGCTTCACCAGAGTACCTTGCGCTGCGCGCGTTGGGCGAGAGGCTCGACGGTTTGATTGAGCGGGACGGTTTTTTCCAGCGAGGCGAAAAGCGCTGTGAAACGCAGGATTTTGCCACTGGGCTTGAATTTCTCTTGGCCGAGGCGCGCAGAGGCTGCGCGATTCAGCGCTACAAAGGTTTGGGAGAGATGAATCCGGAGCAGCTCTGGGAAACCACAATGGATCCAGAAGCACGTCGAATGTTACAGGTCACTATCGAAGACGCGTTTCTGGCAGATCAGATGTTCTCTACGCTTATGGGAGACGACGTGGAGCCGCGTCGGGAATTTATCGAGCAGAACGCCCTGGCGGTCGCCAACCTCGATATTTGAGGGGTGATTCAGTCGGTCATTGCCGCCGTGCAGCGTGGTGGCCCGGGGCCTACTCCGATTGCTCTGGGTCCTGAAGTTCCTCGAGACGCGCAGTATCGATTTCAGGATCAATAGGGGACAGCGCTTCCGGAAAGGACTTGTTGGCCCGTTTGGACAGAGACTGAAATCGATCAACCTTGCCCACGAGACCTTGTTTTCCTTGTACCGCCTTCACCGCGTCGTTGTACTTATTGGCTGTGGTAGAAATGGATGCGCCGAGGGCATACAGCCGCTCGCCGAGCAAGCACACGGTATTGTAGATATCTCCCGCGCGTTCGCTGATCTCCCGCGCTTCACGATTGCTGTGCTCGATCATCCAGAGATTGGCCACGGTGCGGAGAATAGGCATAAGCGTCGTATGTGAAACCAGCACCACATTTTTCTGGTAACCGTGATTGAATAATTCCCGCTGGCTTCGCATCACCTCGATGTAAGCGGGCTCTACCGGCATGAACATCAGCACAAAGTCCGGGCTTTGCATGCCGGGCAGGTTGGCATAGTCCTTGGCTGACAGCGCATCGATGTGATTTTTGACCGCCTTAGCGTGGGCCTCGAGCGCCGCTGTCCGCTCGAGATCGCTCTCCGCAGTCACCGCTCGTTCGTAGTCAACCAGAGAGACTTTGCTGTCGATTACCAGGTTTCGTCCCTCGGGCAGCCGGATCACAAAGTCAGGTAGGTGTCGATCACCCTGTTCGTCTTTGATGGCCACCTGGGCGTCATAGTGTTCGCCTCGCCTGAGCCCTGCCAACTCGAGGGTCTTTTCGAGCTGCGCTTCGCCCCAGTTGCCCACCAGCTTTTTGTCACCTTTCAACGCACGGGTCAGGTTTTGTGCCTCGCCCGACATCGATACGCCGACGGACTCGAGATGTTTAATTTGCTCAGTTAGTGATGCGCTGTTGCGCACCATGTCGGTGTGTACTTGATTCACCCGGGTCTGAAACTGGTCAATTTTTTCCGCGAGTGGTTTGAGTAAGCCGTCGAGGCTTTTCTGATTCGTGTTTTCCAGTGCCTTACCGGATGAGGCCAGTAGTTTTTGGCCGATGACCTCGAGTTCTGTGCGCAGCGTTGCGCGAGACTCCTCCGCCCATTTTATTTGACTTTGGTGGTGGCTTTCACGCTCCGACAGCGTCGCGTTCTGCGCGCTGAGCTGTGCATGCAAGGCTGACAATTCTTGCTGGTATGTCGCTAGTTGCGATTCGAGAACCGCATTGCGTTCGGTCGCTAACGCCGCTGCGGTCCGCTGCGTTACCGCGTCGGCTTGTAGTGCATTGAGTTCTTTGCGCCGTTGATGCAGTTGGCTCAGGCTGATGAGAAGACCCGCTCCGCTAGCGGCGGCAAGCCCCAACCAAAAAAGCGCATCTTCTATCATTCCGCCGCCAGAGATAACAACGCCAGATCTGCCAGTTCGGTGAAGAGTGCACGTAAACCGCGCAGTAGACGTAGACGATTCAGTCGTTCGTCAGGGTCCTGCGCATTGACCATCACGGTTTCAAAAAAATCATCGACTGGACCTCGCAGCTGCGCGAGCTGGTCCAGGGCGGCTTGATAGTCTCGGTTGCTCATCAGCGGCACCAAGGCCGCCCCGACATGAGTGACGGCTTCTTGTAAGCGGGCCTCTGCCGGCTCCGAGAAAAGCGTGGGGTCCGGCGCGTTGCCATCCGCCTCGTCTGCTTTGGCGAGGATATTCGCGACCCGCTTGTTGGCGGCGGCAAGGTGCTCTGCGGTGTCGGACCCGGCAAACGCGGCGAGTGCGCGCACCCGAAGATCGATATCGAACAGATCGGTTTTGCCGGTTGCCAATACCGCGCGCACGACAGAAATATGGATGTCCTGCTCGTCATACCAGCTCGCGAGTCGTTCGAGAATGTACTGGAGCACCGCATCTGCCGTATCGGCCGAGAGTGTTGCCGAATGTTGTTGACAGGCGCTTTGGAGCCAATCGATTAGCGGCAGTGGCCGCTCGACGGCGATCAGCATTCTGACAACCGCAAGTGAAGCGCGACGCAGGGCAAACGGATCCTTTGACCCCGTGGGCGGCTCCCCGATACCGAAAATACCCACTAGCGTATCGAGGCGATCCGCGAGCGCGACCGCAGTTGCCTCAGCGGAGGCGGGAAGGCGATCCCCCGCAAAGCGAGGGTAGTAATGCTCTTCGATGGCTTGGGCAACGGCAGCCACTTCGCCGTCGTGCTGCGCATAGTGTGCGCCCGCAATGCCCTGTAGCTCCGGAAATTCCAGTACCATCTCCGAGACCAGGTCGCATTTACTGAGTTGCGCTGCACGTTCAGTGACCCCGGCATCTGCGTCAATGGCGCTCGCCAGCTCAGTCGCAATGCCCGCAATCCGCTGGGTCTTGTCTAGCAAGCTACCGAGGTGGTGCTGAAACACCACGCCGGCCAGCCGCTCTTGTCGGGAGACAAGGGGAAACTGTTTGTCGTTTGCGAAAAAGAAAGCCGCGTCACTTAATCGAGGGCGAATGACGCGTTCGTTACCCGTGACCACCGCGTCAGGGTCCCGGCTCTCGATATTTGATACCGTGATAAACGTGGGTAACAAATCGCCGCTGTCAGCATCGTTCAGATGAAAATATTTTTGGTGTGTTTTCATCGCTGAGATGAGCGCCTGCGCCGGCACTTCAAGAAAATCAGGGTCGAAGCTACCGCGCAGTGCTGTGGGCCATTCCACCAACCCGGTGACCTCGTCCAATAAGTCATCAGCCAGCGCGACGACCTCGCCCTGCTGGGCCAGCGCTGAAACCTGTTCAGCGATGCGCGTGCGTCGCTCCTCTGCGTCGACGAGCACGCGCGCGTCACGCAATACGTCGCGATATACGCCTGGAGACGCGATTGGCCGCGGTTGGTCGTCATGAAACCGGTGGCCGCGGCTCTCCCGTCCGCTGGACAGACCAAAAAGCTCCAGCGGCACGATGTCTTCACCAAGGAGCAATACCAGCCATTGCACCGGTCGCAAAAACTCATCCCGGGAGCGCCCCCATCGCATTCGCTTTGATATGGGTATACCCGATACGGCGCTGGCGATAATGCTCGGCATCACGTCCGCAGCCTTGGCGCCTTTTACCGACACATGAGCGGCAATTCTCTCCACGCCCTGCTCTTCAACCACCGACAGGTCATCGGGGGAGAGTCCTTGTTTCCTCGCGAAACCCTCGGCCGCCTTGGTCCACTGACCCTTATCGTCTCGCGCTGCTGAAAGCGGCGGGCCAACGACGTTGTTCTCGGTATCGGATGCCTTGATGCCTACGCTTTGAACCCAGACCGCCAGTCGTCTCGGCGTGGAGAACTGGTGTACCTCGGCGAAGGGCAGGTCGTGTGCTTTCAGACCGTTTACGATCCCTCTGGAGAGCGAAGCGGCCATGCCAGCGATTTCTCCTGCGGGCAATTCTTCTGTACCCAGTTCGAATAACAGATCAGCTGAAGTCATCGCTGGCTGTCTCCTGCTGCGTCTAGCAGCGCCAATGCGGCGGCTGCAAGATCGGGGTCAGCTTGTGGAAAGCCCAGCGCGCCTCGCGCCGCTACATAAGCTTCGGCGGTGGCTCGGGCGAGCGTGCGCACCCGCAGAATATAACGCTGCCTCTCGGTGACGCCAATCGCATGTCGGGCATCGAGCAGATTAAAGGTATGAGACGCTTTCATCACGTATTCATAGGCGGGTAATGGAAGTTGCTTGGTTGCCAACCGCATCGCCTCCTGCTCATAGAAGGCGAACTGCGCAAACAAGTGATCAACGTCAGCCTCGACAAAGTTAAAGGTCGACATCTCGACCTCGTTTTGGTGATAGACATCTCCGTAGGTGACCGGCCCGGAGGGGGTTTCTGCCCAAACCAATTCGTAGACCGATTCGACGCTTTGCAGATACATCGCAATGCGCTCTAGCCCATAGGTTAACTCGCCCGTGACGGGATGGCATTCCAGACCGCCGGCTTGCTGAAAATAGGTGAACTGGCTGACTTCCATGCCATTTAGCCACACCTCCCAACCCAGACCCCAGGCCCCGAGCGTAGGAGACTCCCAGTTATCTTCCACAAAGCGAATGTCATGCACCAGCGGATCGACACCCAGCGCAAACAGACTGCCCAAATAGAGATCCTGAAAATCTGCAGGGGAGGGCTTCATGACGACTTGAAACTGATAGTAGTGTTGCAGGCGATTGGGATTTTCACCGTAACGGCCATCTGCCGGCCGTCGGCTCGGTTGCACGTAGGCCGCGTTCCAGTTTTCAGGCCCTAGCGCCCGCAAGAAGGTTGCCGGGTGGAAAGTGCCGGCGCCGACCTCCATGTCGAGCGGCTGCAAAATGACGCAGCCATGACCAGCCCAGTAATCCTGCAGTCGCAGAATAACCTCTTGAAATGTCGGAGGCGCCACAGAAAAAAACCTAAAAAGGGTAACAGTGGTTAGTATAACTGCGTTGTCCGCGCCATAATCAATTTTCCCGTCGCTGACCTGGTCAAATTCTGAGCTAATGATGCCCGTATCGCCTAAGCCTATCTGGTTGGAGTGGACCGTGATTCTGCTTATCCGGCTGATGATGGTCGTCACCCGTCTGCTTCCCCTCGCATATGCGCGGGCACTCGGTAGAGGGGTGGGTGCGGGTCTCTATTACTTAAATAGCCGCATGCGCCGGGTGGCGATTAGGAATCTTGAGTTGGCGTACCCAGATTGGCCTCCCTCGAGACGCAGAGTGCTTGCCCGAGAGAGCGTTCAGTCGACGGGCGAGTTGATGGCTGAAATGGGCCGTGTCTGGATGCAGCCTTGGAGTCGTACCGAGGCCATCATCGAGGTCGACGGATTGGAATGCGTTACGGAGCCGTTGGCGTCGGGTCGAGGCGTCATCGTGTTGGGCCCTCATCTGGGCAATTGGGAGTTATTGGGCATGCATTTGGCAACGCTTGGTAACCTCGTGGCGCTATATGAACCGTTACCCCTTCAAAAGCTTGACCAGCTGGTGCATCGGAGTCGGCAGCGCACAGGGGGAAAGCTGGTCCCCACCACACCTCGCGGTATCGCAGAGCTGGTTCGTTCTGTCCGAGCGGGTGGCATCACTGGCATTTTGCCTGATCAGGTGCCCAGCGATGAGAAGGCGGGGCTGAATGTGCCGTTTTTTGGCGTCGACTGCTTTACCGCGTCGTTGGCAAGCAACCTCATTCGAAAGTCGGGCGCTGCGCCCGTCATGGGCACGGTGTTGCGCACACCAACCGGGTTCCGCGCCGTGTACCGGCCGGCCGAACCGGGTGTTCTAAGCAGTGACCCGGTTGAGGCGCTTGGCGCGATCAATCTCGGTGTGGAGAAGCTGATTGCGCATGACGAACGACAGTATCAGTGGCAGTACAAGCGGTTTCGTTGCCGGCCGCGCGGTCTGGTCGATCACTATGACTGGTCTGCAGCGCCACTGCTTGATGAAGTGAGTAGCAAGTCGTGACGCGGGTTACTGGAAAGGTCATTGCTGGCGTCATCGGGTTTCTGGCGTTTGGTCCCGCGGGCCTGCTGTTTGGGTTGGTCATTGG
>Ga0315315_10001338_pt1 | contig 22495 bp, 11 predicted proteins | sample M140m3416metaG_FD_203699 | JGI IMG/M metagenome (GOLD analysis project Ga0315315, IMG submission 203699) | Ammonia-oxidizing marine archaeal communities from Monterey Bay, California, United States - M1 40m 3416 | ecosystem: Environmental > Aquatic > Marine > Intertidal zone | place: USA...
GGGCGAACGTACTTGACTCCCATTCGATTCTCATCGAGATAATTGACGGGCACAAGTTCAGGCAATTCTGTTTCAGCAATTTCACGCAAGCGTTTGTAATGACCGTCGATCAGGATCAAGCCGCCGCCGCGAGTGACAAAGTCGCGTAACAGGTTTGCATCGGTTTCGCGGAACTGATCCGGAGGGACTTCACCCATGATGATGGCATCGTACTGGGCCATCGCTTCGCGCGTGTTGGGGAATTCACCGCTTTCCTCGCCTCGTTTAACTCTTGGCTGGTCTGTTCCCTCTCCGTACAGCACTGTGTCGACAATCCACGCCGGATCTCGCTCGAACAGGTTCCGGAGATAGCGTGTTTCCCACCGACTGGATCCGTCGAGGATCAGCAGGCGACGGTCGCGTGTGGAAGCTGAAACACGGAACGGCAAGGCGTTGTTCTTTGCATTTGTGTCACCTTCCGGCGGATCGATCGCCGCTCGCAGGTCCATCACCACTGAATTGCGGCGTACGCCGCGTGGATTTTCCCCCCCGATTTCGGCCAGCACTTCGGCAACATCAAGATCAAAGGCAATTTTTTGAAGAGGTCCATCTGCAGCCGTCACTGTTTTCTGCCAGACAACTTTTCCTTTGGACTCGATTCTTAATACGCGTTCCGCGGTATCCAGATCGGTAGGGTTTCCCAAGTTTCGGAGAATGATCTCGCCCGCCAATCTCCCATCTGATGCGACATTCTCGGGGCGAATAACATTAACGATACCAAGGTCACTCGGCTCATCTTCCGAGCCCAATCCAAATCCATGAACGGCAACTCCGGTCGATTCCAGGCGTTCGGCTAATTCAAGCGGGGCATTGCCCGTGTTGTCGCGACCGTCGGATAGTACGACCAAGGCTGCTCGGCTCATCGTTGCGCTCGGGTCGCGTTCAACTTCATCGCTTGCCAGTGACGCGATCGTTGCCAGTGTAGTAGCCATTCCTGTGGACAGATCGGTTCGTTGCCCATCGGGTTCCATTTCAAGTGCAGCGGGCAGCGGTTCGTCGTCACTGCTTGACCACACGAGCGATGGCTCACCCGATGAGAAGGCAATTACATCGACTTCATGTGTCTCCTGCAAGGATTCCAGCCAGCCGAGGTTGGTGTCGTCTCCCGTAAGCATGCGGAGAGCACGACTGAGTCTGGAGGAGCTCGCATCGGATTCAGAGGTGTCCGTCATCGACATGCTTTCCGACGTGTCGACGGCGAACACAACGCGGCCCAGTGTGCCCACGACCTGACGCCGGTGCCAAACGGGACCTGCAAGAATCAAAATAGCAAAAGCGACTGCGGCAGCGCGCAAGGTGGGCAACAGGTATCTGTAGGGAGATGCTACCTTGCCGCTCTCGCGCAAGTACAGCCAGAATACGACGGCAGCAGCGGTTGCAGAAAGACAAAGTACGACCGCGGGGTGCATCTCTCCCGCAAAGCGGATTGACGAAATCATGTTGCACCCACTTTCGAAACCCGTTGTTGCAGCAGCAATTCACCGATCATCAGGACTAGCAACCCGATGAGCAGCCAACGCCACATTTCTCGGCCAAATCGTCGGGTTCGGTCATCACTTTCGAGTTCCTGCCTATCGGTGTAGACATTGGCGTCTATCAAATCTGCAGCAGTGGCTAGTCTTGCGGACTCGACATCTCGCAGCTTGGATTCATCCGCGGGTACCTCGACAACCCGGAGCGTTGAACTAATCTCACGGATGCCCTCTTTCTGAGGCGTCGTTTTTCGGAATACATAAGTTCCACTGACTTGGGTTGACGGAATCAGTAGTTCTTTGGCTCCTTCCTCAACGTTCTCGATGAGCTCTTCTGGCTCCCCAGCATATTCGACGCTGTACGTGACACGTGTATCCTTTTTCTCGTCTTTGGTTGCGATGCTGCCTGATTCTTGTGGTTGCTGGTCGGGAGTGCTTTTGACGTCAAATTCTTCCAAGGAGACGGCAAAGCCTCGGCCAACGTCCACTGTTGTCTGTTTCCGCGAGCCCGCCAAGTCCAAGACCAGTTGCTGCACCATGGGCAGATACACCAGTCGCATCGGAAGCGAAGACCAAGCGGTGTTGCAGGGAATTGCAAATTGCAACACTCGTCCTTTTCCGCGTCGGGCTGAAACAGCAATCGGGTCACCGTTCGCCATCGTCAATAAATCGATGGTGGAATTTGTCTCAGGTTTCGAGGTGTCTGCTGATGTTATCTCGGGGCCCGAATCGCTGGCGATATCGTTGTTCGATTCGTTGTCAGTCACTCGGTTGGGAGTCAGCTTGCGATAGCGGTAAATTTCGACGTCAGCAAATGGACGTTGATCTTCGGATCCGAGTAGATTCCATGGCGTATAAAGCGGATTGGCATTTCCAATCGGGAGTGGCGGTGGTCCATCACTTCGGAGCTGACCAGTGTTGCCCGTGGAGTCGCCAGCGATGTTGCCAAGTTGTGCTGGTAGGGTCCATGAAGTGCCGCCGGACTCCCAAGGTGCGTTGTAAGATTCTGCATTGACTTGGTCACCGTCAAACAGGACTAAGCTTCCCCCATCTTTGACGAATTCTGCGATCCGTTGCCTCGACTCCCCTTCAATGTTCTTGACATTTGCCATGATGATTACGTCCGGCGTTTTCTCATCCAGATTTGCTAACAGCTCTTGAGGCTCAATCACTGAGGTGCGGACTGCGTCGGGTTGGTCCTGTCCCCCAAAAGCAAAGGGGCTGAGTGCGATCGCAAGGTAATCGGTCTCACCCTCGAGTGGCTTATTGCTGGGCTGTCCATCGACCAGCAACACGGAAACTTCGCGAATCACGTCAACTGCAATCGAACGTCGATTGTCCGGCAGCAATGCGTCACTGTGTTCGACCAGCAGGCTTATTTCATGCACGCCAACCTGTTCAATATTTCTTGTCAGTCGGGATGTGATACTGGATCTTGGTGGAATGGTGATGGTGCGTGGCTCAAGCGGTTGTCCATCGACAGACCAGATGAGGCGAAGGTCGCGAGCCGGTGTGTCGCTGGAGCTGCGAATGCGTGCCGTGTAGCGGGCATTGCGCCCCGCCACGACGGCGGGCGATTCGATGTCAATTGAATCAACTGAAACGTTTGCCAGTTGTTCTGAATCCTGTCCAAAATTCAGAAAGCTGATCACGGGGCGAATTGCCATGGCGGCAAGGGACCTGTTCATCCGCTCAAGCGATTCAAGTACGCCGCTGTGTACCATCTGACTCTGGAAGTCGGAGGCAATGATCACTCGGCGTTGTGGGTGCGAACTGTCGTTTGAGGCCTCGACAGCGGCACGGACCAGACGATCCAGGTCGACGGGGCCATATTCAGTTTTGAGCGTTTTAATCTGCCGTAACGCTTCTTGAACACCCATGGAAGCCGCCGGCGACTCCACATCACTGGCTCGTATCAGGATCACCTCGTCTCGTCTCGTTAAACCGCCAACGATGGCGGTTAACTCTTGCTGCAAACGTCCCATTCTAGAAATGCCGGTTTCACCCGCGTCACGGGCTGACATGCTGCGGCTGTCGTCGATGGCAATGATCAACGATTGCGGAGCATCGCCGGGCAGGGTTTGGAATCCCGTCAGAATGGGACGTGCAAGACACAACGCCAATAACACCGGCAATAAGCATCGCAGCAAAAGTAGGAGCAAGTGCAAGAGTTGAATTCGACGCCGATTGACACGGACCACGGTGTCCAGCAGATGCATGGCACCCCAATCGACCGTCTTGAATCGACTACGGAATAACAAGTGAATCGCAAGCGGTATGGTGAACGCGAGAGCACCGAAGGCAAGGAGTCCGTTGAGCAGGGTCATCTCAATCTCCTCCGTAACGCCAGGTATTCATGCAACGCTTCGGCAAACGGGCGATCCGTCGTTAAGCGAATCAAGTCAACCTTGTTCGTCCGGCAGGCGGCGCGAAGTTTCTCTTCGTGCTCGCGAAGACGCTTCAGGTAAGCTTCGCGGATCGAGACGGCCTCGACAGTGTGCTCGTTGTCAGTTTGTTCAAGATCGCGGAATTGAATCCGTCCTGAAAAGGGAAAGTCAACCTCGTCTGGATCCATGACTTGGAAAAACAGCACTTCATGCTTCGAGCTTCGGATGTGTGCCAAAGAGCGGGAAATCGAAGTTGTGTCGCCCATCGCATCTGAAATGATGATCACCAGGCCACGTCGTCCAAGCTTGGATGCAATTTTTCGAAAGACACCGCCAAGATCCGTTTCGCGTTTGCTGCTATCGAGCGCTAAAGCTGTCAGTAACGCCTGCAGGTGAGAGGGGCGGCTCCGTGGGGGCAACTGGTCCCGTAAGTCATCGTCGAATGTAATCAGTCCAACGGTGTCTTGCTGACCGAGCATCAGGTATGCAAGCGAGGCGGCCAACTGCTGTGCATATTCATACTTGCTGCGACCCTCCGAACGTTCACCTCGATATCGCATGGACCCACTGCGATCGACTACCAAGGTGCAACGAAGGTTAGTGTCTTCTTCGAATTCCCGAATGTACAGTCGGTCGCTTTTTGCGAACACCTTCCAGTCAATGTCCTTGAGTTCGTCCCCGCGGACGTACGGACGGTGCTCTTTGAATTCGACACTAAAGCCTTTGTGCGGGGATCGGTGCCGGCCAGAGCACAGTCCCTCGACAACCTGCCGGGCAAGCATTTGTAGCTTGGCGACCCGAGAAAGATCCTTCGGTGTGATGAGATCCAGAATGCGCATAGGTTTGGGGGGGATCTTCCGGTGGGCTGGACGCCTGGTGGTTGCGTCAGGAATCGGCTTTCATGGGGGGCGACGTCTACCTTCGATTATATCCACTTTCACTAGCGATGAGGCACTCGGCAGCAGTTTTAAAATGGAGGGTCACGCGGATTTGTGTGATATTTTCCGGTTATTTCGTTGTTTGAGGGGGCAGCCTACCTCGAAACGGCATGTCGGTAACCGCAATTACCGGAAGCGTCTCTGGCGGGGGAAAGGGGGCTTGGTGCCCGTGTTCAACGACCGTGTTTCTGGCGTGCCCGAAAGGTATGTTCTGTCGGACAATCAGGCTGCTTGTTTTTAACTTCCGGACCGAAGGATATTACGGCTGTCAATTTACTTTTTAAACGGACTCGTGTCGTTTCCTTGCACGAGCTCGCCCTGTCGCTAAGTTGGGGTGTTCGGTGGGGAATGGGAGGCAACCACTTGAGCAAGTCACACCCAAGACGTTCGTTTTTCCGGCTGCCGGCTCGTTTTTGCGGCTGCCGGCTTTTGGGCTCGAGCCTCGAGTGCAAAATCGGTCGATCGAACAAGTTAATTTAAACCAGAATTTGCGACTTTCATTTGATAGAGGCGATACCACCCTAGGGGCTATTGGTCCTCAGCGAACTGGCAATCACGTCCCGCGGCGCCTTTGACGAAATTGATTTTCAAGCTTACTTGTTAGAGGATGGGGATGGCATGGGGGGCCCGCTGAGTCACCAATTTCTTGTTGTCGTATCGTCCGCCTGATTTGGCCCAAGTGGCGAGAGGTGCTTTTCCGCTGCATGATTTCCTGAGAAGATGGAGGCAGCGGGCTCTCTTTTCTTTGCTTTTGGATTGTCTTGAGGCAGCGGTGCCCGACCTTGTTGCAGGAGCTGCATGTCGATGCAATCCAACGATTGGGCCTGGTTGCCGACGCCGCGTGTCGAAATTCTTCCCACGGCCCGCGAAGCTTTGGCGGACAAGTTCGTGTACAGCCAAGAAGTGGCTGACCTGATTTCGGCGGCTTTCTATGAACCTTGCAACCTGTTGTTATGGGGGCCTGGTGGCCATGGCAAATCAGATATGGTCCTCACCGCTCTTCAATCACTTGGGCTCAAGGACGACGAAATCTTCATTCAGTCCTTCGGCGAAGGCATGAGCGAGGATCGGCTTTGGGGGGGGCCTGATATGGCTTCCCTTGACACGTGTCTTCGATACGACACAGATCGATCTTTTCTCTCATCGCAGTACAAAGCTGTTGTCTTTGAAGAAATTTTTGATGCGCCGGCCCAATCGTTGTTGCCGTTGAAAGACGTTCTGACTCGACGCGTTTTCATGAATGGGCCTGACCGGGTTCCCCTTTCTGCCAAGGTTGTCATCGCTTGCACAAACAAAGATCCACGTGAGTTTGGTGATGGAAACGATGCGGTGCAGGCCTTGATGGAGCGGTTCCTGCTGCAGAAAGAGGTTCGTTGGCCCAGTTATGAACAGAAGAATTATGCCGAGCTGTTTGCCAAAGTCAGGCCAGATGCAACGCCCGGTGGTAAGGAACTGCATCGACTGCTTTCAGCAGTGATTGCTGGTTTAAATGAAACCAAGACTTTCGTCATGTCGCCGAGGATGGCGTTGCAAGCGTTAGAGGTCGTTTCAAATACGGCAAAGATCAGAGGGGATCGTTGTATTGTCGCTGACGCGTTTCAGAGCATTCGTTTTGTTCAGGGCATGCAGTCCTACACGGCTGACTTGTCACGGAAGATTGAAAGGCGTTTGCCCAACGATGAAAACTTCGTAATTCAGCTTGGTAGTGGAGATTTTAGCAGTCAGGACGAAGGTCCGCTGAAGGCATCAAGATCTGCTATTCCTGCTTTAACGGCGACAACGCTGAAGTCCCGCTTTATCCATTGTGACGAGATTGTGCAGGTTTTGACGCACAGTTTTTTTCAGCCCTGTAACGTGTTGCTGTGGGGGCCCGGCGGGCATGGTAAGTCTGAAATGGTGATGGCCGCGTTGCGAAGCATGGGATACTCCGACGAACAAATTTTCCTGCAGTCGTTTGGCGAAGGCATGAGTGAAGATCGCCTCTGGGGAGGGCCGAATATTGCAAAGCTGGATGTTTGTCTTGAATACGATACGGCACGCTCGTTTCTACCGTACGAAGTCGTGGTCTTGGAAGAAATTCTAGATGCATCCTCGCAGGCATTGCTCCCGCTAAAAGATGTGTTAACCCGCCGGACTTTCATGAATGGAAGCACCCCGGTTGAGATGAAGTCGAAAGTAATCATCGCCTGCACGAACAAAGATCCGCGGCAATTTGCAAAGGATAGTGATGCCGTCAAAGCTCTGCTGGAGCGATTTCCTTTGCAACTGGAAGTTCGCTGGCCATCGTATGAGCAGGCGGACTACGAAGAATTGTTTCGGATCGCGAATCCAAATGCCAGTTCGCACAAGCGAAAGTTGCAACGCATTTACGCTCACGTGATTGCGAATCTAAATGATGATCGCGAGAGCGGTTTTCAGGTGTCACCGCGGATTGCGCTTGGGGGCTTGCGACTTGCTGGAAACAGTGTCGGGCGGCATGGCCGTAAGAAAATGATTGTAGAAGACATTCTCACAATTCGAAATGTGCAAGGCATGGAGTCCTACAAGCGAGATGTCGAAGGATTGATCAGGTCAGCGCTACTCGAGGGTGGGGTGGAAGTGTTGCTGAGTGATATTGACGAGCGAACTGAACGCTTGCATGGGAAAATGCTGGAGATCAACAAGATTTTTGAAGAGGCAAGTGGCCTCGAAGAAGATGCGAGGTTGGAAATGAATGATCGGGCTATTGCTGAAATGCTGGAACTGATGAGCAGTATCGATGCCCTCAAGCACGAACTGGAGTACTTGCAAGTGTCTGACCCCAAGTTGCAGCAGTGGCAACGGCTGTCAGAGGAACGGGTTGATGAGCTTGCAAGTGAAATTGAAGCGGGGAGATGAAACCAGTGGAACGCATTCGTGTTGATCGGCGTTATCGAGACTTCGTTCGGTTTCATACTCATGTGACCTACCCGGAAATGAGCGAGCGTCGTGAGCAAATTAATTCGCTAGAGGTGGTTAAGAAACTTGATGCCATCGGGATGCAGCATCTGCCTCTGCCCATCATCTGGGATGGAGTCCACTTGGTTGATGAGGGTAAGCTTGCCGGGAAAAACGAGATCGAACGTCGCACTCGGCTGACCTATCGCATGCGGATGTGGAAAGCATGGCGTTTGATGGATGACTTTTTGCAGCGTTCCACGCGTGACGCTGAGTTGTACTATCGGCTTTCACTGCTGCTCGGCGGGATCGACTTTGAGCAGATTCATGGACGCACTGACATCGATCGCGCTATCGCCAATGTTGCTGTGATTGCGACTGCCAAACGGTCGCTTGCGGTTGGGATTCCAGCGGAGAAGGTTGCCGCGCAGATCAACTGGGCTCTTCAAGAGGTTGGCGGGCTTGAGGCGGATGAAGTTGAGTTGCTTGAATGTTTACCTGACGAAAGCAAGCTGAAACCAGCAGACCAGATAGATCACTCCCAGATGTCTGTTGACCGTGGTGTGACAGCGATCCAATTGGTTGAGAACATCGACACGCGGGGAAAAATAGCGTCATTGTTTTCCGAGTGTTTTGGGGGGAAGAGCGAGGACTCGGCGGAAAAAGAAATCCATCCGCTTTCTGTTCGGCGATTGAATGTTGCCTCAAGATTGTTGGCGGAACCCAGCATGGAGGCTTTGCTACGCATTTCGAGAGTTGCCAACGAGTACGTGGCGTTCCAGCCGCGTTTCGAAAAGAAAATGCTGCCCGCTGCGGATGGAGATCAGACCCGCATGAGAATGATGGCGTCGTACGATGAGTTGCCACGCATGGCACCTGCGGCCTGGGCGGTCAAGGTTGCCTCGGCAAAGTATTTTCGATACCGGCTTGCAACCAAAAGCTTCATGGTTCGCGAAAAAGTTAAACGGAGTGACAAGAAGCAGCTGTTTTACGCGATGCTGGATCGCAGTAAATCAATGCAGCAGGGTGAACGGATTTACAAACTCTTGGCAATCCTTATGAATCGCTTGAGAGCAGTGATGCGAAGAGAGGCGGTGCTGGGCTACAGTTTCTTCGACTCCGCCGTCCACGAGCAGGTAATGGTGCAGGATATTTCTGAGGCCCAAGATGAAATACGTCGCCTTGAATACGATTTTTTCATGGGGGATGACACCGACATCAATCTTGCGTTGCGCGAGGGTATCAAGAGAATTCGAAGTGTCGTTGATGACGTGGATGCGGAGCGTCCCGAGCTCATCATCGTCACAGATGGTGATCACGGAATCAACGTGAAACCAAAAGAGCTCAAGGGGATCATGTTGCACGTTTTCATTGTCGAAGAAAACAACGAAGATTTGATACAATTAGCCCAAAAGACCGGCGGTGTGGCTCTGCAAGCCTTGTGAGTGCTCATCGACCACTGCGAGAACCGGTGCACGTCTCAGGCTCGCGGGTGGCCGCGACTCGTGATGGCGTACCGTCAGCTTTGAATTGAGCGTTTGATCTTTTTCTTGCGATACTTATTCGGGTTTTCAGCCTTGCCGGTGATCTCATATAGGAATCGGCTTGGGGTGGTTGGCCTTGCTTTTCCCCATTTGCGGCGTGTCAGTGCTAACGACATGGTCAGGTTTTCCTGTGCGCGCGTGATGCCGACGTAGCAGAGACGTCGTTCCTCGGCGATATCTTCTTCTTCCCCTGATTTGACACTGCGGCTGTGTGGCAGGATTCCATCCTCCATACCGACCATGTATACCACAGGAAACTCAAGACCCTTGGCCGCATGAAGCGTCAATAACCAAACCGCATTTTGTGCCGCGAGTTTGTCTTTTTCGTTGCCCATTTCGCGTCCCGACAACGCGATCTCAGAAAGAAACCCGGTCAGGTCAGGATCCTTCTTCTTTGCGTTTTCCTCGTAGGCATTAACAGCGTTGGTAAGTTCTTCCAATGAAGCTTGTCTGGCTTGGCGTTCCTCGGGTTTCTCATACAGTCGGGTGATTTCTTCGTAATAGGCAGTGCGTTCCAGCAGTGTTCGCATGGCGTCCGTCAAGGATTCATTACTAGCTCTTTGCTGTACATCTTTCGCTAGCTCGGCCAGTTGCCCAATTCCTCGTTGTGCGGCGGGAGTCAGGTCGCTCGTAGCAGCGCGGTCCTGCATCACGTCCCAGACAGGAACGCCTCGCTCTACCGCTCGCTGTACGAGTAGCTTGACGGTTTTGTTTCCAAGACCACGCGCCGGTGTGTTGATGACCCGCAGCAAAGCGACTTCGTCACTTGGCTGCTCAATCCATTTCAGATAAGCGAGGATGTCCTTGACTTCTCGTCGATCAAAAAAGGATTGGCTCCCAAGCATCACATACGGAATGTTGGCTTTGCGCAATTCAGTTTCAAAAAGTCGGGGTTGCTCATTGGTACGAAACAGAATGGCTATGTCACGCGGTTGAACATGGTCATTTTCAATGCGACTTTTGATCTCGCGAACGACCGTTTCGGATTCCGTTAGTTCGTCCTTGTGTTGTTCGATGCGCGGACGCGGCCCTTTGGGGCGACTGGGAATCAGGATCTTGTCGTGACGTTCTGTGTTGAAAGCGATCAGCCGATTGGCCATCGCTAGAATTTCAGCTGTGCTGCGGTAGTTGTTTTCCAGGCAGACAACCTTTGCCTCGGGCCAGTCGTCTTTAAAACTGAGAATGTGAGTCACATCCGCCCCACGCCATGCATAGATGGATTGGTCATCGTCTCCCACAACGCAGAGATTGCGATGGTTTAGCGTTAAATGTCTGGTGATCCGGTACTGACTTCCATTGGTATCTTGATACTCATCAACCAGAACGTGGTCGTATTTGGCAGCTTCCTCATCACGGATAGCGGGATGTTCGTCAAACAACGTTTCTGTGTGCAGCAGCAGATCATCAAAGTCCATTGCGCCTCGCGCGTGTAGCGCATCCTGATATCGGCGATAGCCAGCCGCGGCAAAATGTTCACGATCTGTTGCGGCGAGGAAAGCTGCTTTGTTGGGTTTTACAGACTCGTTTTTCCAGCCACCGATGATCGAAAGCATGTCACCCGGACGCAACGCCGTGCCAGGTAAACGCAGTTCGCGGAGAATCCCTCTGGCAAGTGATTCTTGATCTCCGCGATCATAAATGGAAAATTTCGCTGGAAACCCCAATGCCTTTGCATGCCGCCGCAGAATTTGCACGCATTGAGCATGAAAAGTACTGATGACCGGTTGAGGCGATTTGGTTTTTTTCTTTGCGATGCGCCGTTTACCGCCGGGGCGTCGATTCTGCCGCTGCGTTTTTTCGATCAGTTCGCTGACTCGCTCCTGCATCTCGCCAGCGGCTTTGTTGGTGAATGTGACCGCCAAAATTCGTTCAGGCGCGGTGCCATTACGAATCAGATTTGCGATCCGAAACGTCACCACACGGGTCTTTCCTGTTCCAGCTCCGGCCAACACCAACATCGGACCACTCAGGGTGGCGACCGCTTCGGCTTGCGGTCCGTTCAATCCATGATTTTCTGCGTTCAATCCGTTATGCGCTTGTTAGTTGGAGCTGGTCTGGTCTGTAAGAAATTATCAATCGGCTACACCGAACAAAAAGCTTGGGACGGCGTTTACTTTCGGGGGCGAAAAGCCCTGCTGTTAGCGAAGATTGTCGCGATCAATGACCGGGTTGGCAGTGCCAGTGGTTAGCAAACGCATTACACCTTGTTGCGGGCGATTTGCGTTGGCGGTGACCCGGTCGTAGGGGATGCCGAAACAGGCATAGTTTCCGGTCGCGGTGTCCATGACGTAAACCACGGTGGCTGCAGCGGGGTTATTGCTGGCCCTCGGAAATTGAGCACGACCGGTCAGCATCATGTACTTGCCACCTTTTGCACCTGTGCCAACAGCTTCATTTACGTTGGTGGAGAAACGCGCCATGAATTTACCTCCGGTCCTGGGGTAAATCACATTGCACTGCAGTAGGCCTGAGTTATGGTCCAAAACAAAGAACCCGTCAGCTTCTTCGCTGACGATTCCGGTAGCGATCGAGTATTTCTCGCCAGAAACGGCGGCGGCCGCATTCAGCAGCGGCAGTTCCGACAGTTCTTGATTCAAGGGAGATTGGTTGCGACCAGCAAAGTAGCTCGCGATCCCAACAGAAATGAGCGTTACCACGGCGAGAAACGCTATTCCGGCACGCTGAAGGTCACAGCACCGGACACGCGGCTGATTGAGCTGAATAGGGGGATTTTCGAGTGACGGCTGGGTCTGAAGGTCAGTTGGCTGAGACATCGTTGGTGACTCCATGCGTTAACGGGAGGGATTTGACGAGTGTGACGGGGGGCAAACTTTGATAATTATTACCGTTTTGCGGAGCAAAACAGCAGCAGATCCCGGCCTCCGTGGACCTAGTTCGCCTGCAGGTAATTGTACGCGCTTCGATTGATCTTTACGATTGCCTTCTCAGAAAGACGTTCGACATCTTGTCCTGCCGTCGCCAATTCTTCGTTTTTCCCCCCCGAGAGCATCAAAAGACCATGGGTATCAACGCACCACTGAATCGAAAATTCCGCATGGCACTCGTAGGCGGGGGAAGCGGATCCTTTATCGGACGAGTTCACTCGATTGGAGCATGTCTTGATAATCGGGCTGTGGTGACTGCTGGAGCGCTGTCCAGCAACCCAGAACGAGCAAAAGCATCGGCACCGGAATACGGAATCGAGGAAGACCGCGCCTACGGCAGCTATGAAGCAATGCTGGACGCTGAAAGTAAATTGCCTGAAGATGACAGAATCGATTTCGTCAGTGTGGCGACCCCCAATCATACGCACTATGAAGTAGCCAGAGCCGCTGTTGAAGCAGGTTTCAATGTTGTCTGTGATAAACCGATGACTTTCGACCTGGCTCAGGCTGAAGCACTGCTTGAAACAGTAACAGGAAGCGATGTCGTTTTTGCCGTTACCCATAATTACACGGGGTACCCGCTTGTGCGTCAGGCACGAGAAATGATCTTGGGAGGTGAGTTGGGCGAGATCAATGCGATACGTACACAATACATCCAAGGATGGCTGCGAACTTCTCTGGAAGCTGAAGATCAAAAACAAGCAGCTTGGCGGACTGACCCGACCAAGAGTGGTGCTGCTGGAGCTTTTGGTGATATCGCCACGCATGCTTACAACCTGGGTCGGTTCATGACCGGCGAAATGCCTGAGTCAGTCAGTTGCAGTCTCAAGACATTTGTCGAAGGTCGGCGACTGGATGATTACGGAACTGCAGTCATCCGTTATGCCAATGGTGGACTGGGAACGGTCACAGCCTCGCAAATCAGTCATGGTCGCGAGAATGATGTTGAAATCGAAATTGATGGAACCAAAGGTTCGCTAAAATGGCGACAGGAAAATCCAAACGAATTGATTTTTCGGCAAAATGGAAAGCCTCACCAAATCTACACTCGCGATCCCAACGCTCCGTTCACCAATGAATTGGGCGCCGGTGCATGTCGTTTGCCTGCTGGTCACCCGGAAGCGTTTTTTGAAGCCTTTGCGAACGTCTACACAGCAGCGTTTGATGACATGGCAAAGCGAGCGTCGGGTGAAAAATTTGAACGACGCGATACGCTTTATCCCAACATTTATGATGGCGTCGAGGGGATGTACTTCATTCAACAATGTGTTGCCAGTAGTCAAGAGAATGCTGCTTGGCTTCCATTGAAGCACGAGGTCGCACGTCGCTAAAACGGCGTTTTGTTCGTCCTCGGGTTCGCAGCTCTGCTGTCCGCGAAACGCTTGGCAGAGCTTTTCGGCATTGTGAATCCGCTAGAGTCGCTGTGCACCAAATGAAGCTGGCTGCCTCAACTACCGTTGCCTGTCGCGTAAGTGTCGTCCAGGTACTGCAAACATGCGTGGGAATTTAGGTGCCCTATGAAGTAGCCGCCGCATCGCTTGTCCTCTCGTTACTTGCATCTTGTGTCCGTTGTCCATACAGAGCAGCAGGTTTCGGTTTTTGCTGGATTTGGGGAACATTCCAGTTGACGCGATTTCCATGCCACCTGCCGCCTGCGATGTCTCCTGCTTGGCGGCATCCGTCGGTATTTAGACGGAAATCGTGGACATTCGCGATAGTAAAGTGCCTTGTTTCACTGGCAAACTGTTTATGATTGACCAGATGGCAGTTCGGCTGATTCAATGCTAACGGCGGGCCCGGTTCGACTTACACAGTTATGGCAAACGCAGAGATCAACAACGGATTGGGGCACGACGGTCCGCAACTTCCCGACGCGATCCTGAAAGAGGTTCGCGAAATTTCGTGGACTGCTCATCCCGATGGCACGCTTCAATGGATCCACCCGGCGGCAACGAATCTGTATGGGCGGTCTGCTGAGGATCTGATGGCAGACCCAAGCTTGTGGTCTGGTGCCGTGCATCCTGAAGACCAGCCATGGGTTCAGCAGCAGTTCGTTGACTTTCTACGCCACCACGAAGAGAACGCCTGCTTGGAACGCGAGTTTCGCGTGATCGACGCGCAACGCAAGACGCACGTGGTTCACGATCAAGTCCATTGCAGTCGATCGCCAGAAGGCAGTTTGGTTGTCGTGGGCATGACCCACATGCACAAATCACAGCGAGGCTTTGATGCGCCCTCTGATACCGCGTTGCGTGATGCTGAGGCGGTGTACCACTCGTTGGTCGAAAGCTTGCCCTTAAGCGTTCTTCGAAAAGATGCCCGCGGACGAGTCCAGTACGCCAACGCACAGGCCTGTGATCAGCTTGGTGTCTCAGTTGCCGACCTGATCGGAAAGACTGATTTTGACCTGTTTCCCGCTGATCTGGCAAAAAAGTACATGGCTGATGATCGCAGGGTCATGCAGTCCGGCGAACTTTACCACAATGTCGAACGGCATCAGATTGGTAATGATAAAACAATTCATGCTGAAGTTTGGAAGGCACCTGTACACAGTGCCGCCGGAGACGTGGTTGGAATTCAGGTCATGTTCTGGGATGTCAGTGATCAGAAAGATGCAGAGCATCAAATTGAGTTCGAGAAGTTTCTGCTGGCAACCCTGCTCGAAACGGTGCCTGACTCTATTTATTTCAAAGATTCCGACAGTCGGTTCATGCGTTTGAGCCAAAGTTGTGCGACCAAATTTGGGCTTGTTGAACCACGTGAGGCCTTGGGTAAGTCCGATGCAGACTTCTTTTCCCTGGAACATTCCCGCAAAGCTTTGGCGGATGAACGCCGAATCATGGAGACGGGACAAGCGATCCTTGCTGACATCGAGCATGAGACGTTTGGTGATGGTTCCGAAACGTGGTGTAGCACGACCAAGGTTCCTTTGAAGGACAAGAAAGGGAACGTGATCGGAACCTTTGGTATTTCAAGGGATGTTACGCGACAAAAGCAGGCTGAGCAGGGACTCGCCAGAGAGAGAGATCTCCTGAAAACCATCATCGACAACGTACCTGACCTGATTTACGTCAAGGATCGTGCAGGAAGATTTGTGACTGCAAACGCTGCTCTGCTGCGGTTGCTGAAACTCGATAATCCGGCTGAGTTGGTTGGTAAGAACGATTATGATTTTTCTCCACCTGAGTTAGCGTGTAACTACGTCGCAGATGATCAGATCGTGATGCGGACACGTGAGTCCTTGCTTGACCGTGAAGAATCGCACAAGGCAAAGACGGGAGATGACATTTGGTTGCTTACTACCAAAGTGCCACTCGTCGACGAGAACGGTGTCGTTAATGGCGTTGTGGGAATCGGGCACGACATCACGGGCCGCAAACGGGCCGAGCGGGAAATCCTGAATGCCAAAGAGGTAGCTGATCGTGCTAACCGTGCGAAAAGTGATTTCCTTGCGAATATGAGTCACGAGATTCGTACGCCGATGAACGCCATCATTGGCATGACCGAATTGGTCCTTGATACCAAGTTGGATGACTACCAGCGTAAGTATCTTTCCATGGTGGAGGAGTCCGGAGAGGCTCTGCTTGGCGTGATCAATGACGTTCTTGACTTTTCAAAAATCGAAGCAGGAAAACTCGAGTTGGAAGAACGTGTGTTCGACCTCCGTGAGAGTCTTGGCGACACAATTGGTTCCTTCGCCCCAAGAGCTCATGGGAAACATCTTGAATTAGCGTTCAGAGTTGATCCGCATGTACCTCGTTTTGTTGTGGGTGACCCCGGACGCTTGCGTCAGGTGATGAATAATTTGATCGGGAACGCGGTGAAGTTCACACATGCCGGAGAGGTGCTGGTGCACGTCTCGGATCTGCCTGCCACCCAAGGTGAGGTCCGTCTGGAAATTTCGGTCAGGGATACCGGTATTGGGATTCCAGAAGAGAAACATGGCGCCATCTTCGGGGAATTCGAGCAAGCCGATACTTCCACCACTCGGCGTTATGGCGGGACAGGTTTGGGGCTGTCGATTTCTTCAAGGCTGGTCAAACTTATGGGGGGACAAATTGAACTCTCCAGCGAGCTTGACCAAGGAAGCAATTTTCACTTCCAGTTGTCACTCAAACGGGCTCCTGAGGGTATTGAGCAGCAGCAGGAACGTGGGGTCGTTGTCGTTGGTGGAACGCGGGTTTTAGTCGTTGATGATAACGAAACAAACCTGATGATTCTTGACGAAATGCTGTCTAACTGGGGTATGGTCCCATATCTTGCTAACTCAGCCGAAATGGCACTCAAAGAGTTGCAAAGCGCGGATGCACGCGAAGAACCAATCTCTCTCGTTGTGACTGATGTGAACATGCCAGTCATGAATGGGTATGGCTTCATTACAGAAATGCGACGGCAAATTGGCTTCGCTGAAACTCAGGTCATTGTGCTCACGAGCGGCGGGCGAGACGGAGACGGAGATGTTCGAACTCAGTTGGGAATTGCTGAACGTTTGATGAAACCGGTCAAACAATCAGATTTGTTTGATTCAATCGTGCGGTGTCTGGGCGTCGCAGAACCAGAGGATTGCGTTACAGATGTCGAGGCCGCTAAAGACTCAGAACTGGGGGAACTCAAAATTCTGCTTGCCGAAGACAATGTGATTAATCAGCGACTCGCTGTAGGCGTGCTCGAAAAACATGGGCACCACGTCACAACAGTCAAGGATGGCAGAGAAGCATTGGCAGTGTCGATGCAGCAAGAGTTCGATGTACTGTTGATGGACATTCAAATGCCGACAATGGATGGTATCGACGCGACGAGAGCCATTCGGACCCGCGAAGCAAAAAGCGGACGGCACTTGCCGATCATTGCGATGACCGCACATGCCATGAAAGGTGACCGTGAGAAATGTCTCTCGGTCGGGATGGACGAATACGTGGCAAAACCGATTCGAGTCGGGATGGTGCTCGAGAAACTCGCTGCTGTGCTCGGGGTGGCCGCAGATAAAGCTGCAAACACTAAAGCTGCAAACACCAAAGCTGCGAATACTGAAACCGTCGAGACTCGGCACGCACCCGCCTTGGGCCTCGGTCAACCCGTCGAGGTTGCTGGTGAATCTGGTTCTAACTCGGAATTTGACGATGCGGAGAGTCATGCCAGCGACGTGGCGAAAGCTGGCAGCAATGCTGCCCATTCAGCAGGCAGTTCAGCAGGCAGCTCAGCGTTGCCACAGCCGGAGGATGGCGAGGCTATCTGTTGGAGTCAGGCCCGACAGGCAGTCGGCGGTGACGAGAAACTTTTGCGTGATTTGCTTGGTGTCTACCTGGGAGAGTCCAACAGTCTGCTGGAGTCTGTTCAGCGTGCTATCCAGCAGAACGACCGTGACGAAATTCTGCGCGCCGTTCATACCTACAAAGGGGCGTCACTGTCGGTCGGCGCGATGCATGCGCACCAGTTGGCCCGCGAGATGGAAGATGCGCTGTTGGCGGGAGATGTTCAACATCCTCAACAGATATATGAGCGATTGCGGCACGCCTCAGAACACGTGATTGCTGATGCTGAAGTTTATTTGGCAACTGAACTGTAGTCTGTTTTCCGATTGTCCCCGAAGCCAATGGATTCCAAAAGAGCCTTGCGTCTCGGGGGCATTGAACTGCATCAGCAACGATGAAGGTTCTGCTATCATGGTGTGTACTGGTCCTCGGGGAAGACTTGTCCGAGATCCCATTCCCGCCTGATTTTTGGAGAGATGAATGCCACGTTTGTTTTGCACCTTGACCCTGGCTCTCGTATTGCCATCCCTGTTGTTCGCTCAAAACGACAAAAAATCGCGTTTCAAACCGATTCCAGATCAGGCTCGTCAGGCAATCACCGAGGCAGTGCCGGAGGATGCGACGGCAAAGCCAGCGAAAGAACGCCGTGTTCTCGTCTTTTATCGTTGCGGAGGATTTGTACACCAGTCGATTCCGTTTGGGAACTTTGCTGTGCAAACGCTCGGGGATAAAACGGGTGCTTTTCAAGTGGATCTTGCTGACGACTATGCAGTTTTCACGCCAGAAAATCTGTCCAAGTACGATTGCATTCTTCTAAATAACACAACGCACATGCAGTTTCCTGAAGCTTCTCAATTGAATGCGTTCCTCGACTTCGTTTCAAAGGGCAAGGGGCTGGCTGGATTTCATGCTGCCAGTGACAACTTTGGAAGACATCCGGAAGCTCTTGCCATGGTCGGCGGTATTTTTAATGGTCACCCTTGGGGAGCCGGTGGAACGTGGGCGTTTAAACTCGACGATCCCAAACACAAATTGAATCGAGCATTCGGCGGAAAAGGCTTCTGGCATCAAGACGAAATTTATCAGTACAAACCTGAATCTTATGTGGGCCCCGAAACTTTGCGGGTGCTGGTGAGCTTGGATATGTCCAAGAACGCTGTTTCGGACCGCATCAAAGATGGGCCACGGGAAGTGCCTGTCTCGTGGGTTCGCAAAGCCGGTGATGGACGGGTGTTTTATACCAACTTTGGCCATCGGCCAGAGACGTTCCAGAACGCCGTGGTCCTGCAGCATATGCTCGATGGAATTCAGTACGCGATCGGTGATCTTCCCATTGACGACGCACCGACCGCGAAGAGCTCCCAAGGCGACGCTGCACTTGCACCAGAAAAAAAGTAGCTGCTTTTTGGTGCTCGGGTGATAACGCTCGAGGGCTACCAAACAGTTGCCTTTGGATTGTTCGTGGGGATTCTTCTGTGCTCACTTGCGGTGATGTCGTAGACGCATGTGTGTCATGCTTTCCGCACCGCAAGTGTGGTATTTAGAGTGACGCTTTGGGCTCCACTTGGATTCGCAACGCTGACCAGAGACGCGAAGATTGTTGACCGAATATATAGATTCCACAGAAAGAGCCGCTGAAATCATTCGTGAGGGTGGTTTGGTGGCATTTCCCACGGAAACCGTGTTTGGGATCGGGGTTGATGCCACCAACAGTGATGCGGTGGTGAAGTTGTTTGAAGCCAAGGGCAGGCCAAGTAACAACCCGTTGATTGTGCATTTGGATGACGGCGGCCATTGGGCCCGCGCGGCATCTGAATTGCCAACGGTTGCCGAGGCATTGCTGGATGCCTTCTGCCCCGGACCATTAACACTTGTGCTCCCGAAACTGCCGACGATCAGTGCTCAAGTCACCGCAGGGCTGGCGACTGTTGGTGTGCGTATACCTGATCATTCCATTGCCAGAGAGATCCTGCGCATCGCTGCTGTGCCAGTTGCAGCGCCTTCGGCGAACCGATCGGGGCGACCCAGTGGAACCACTTGGCAGGCCGTTGCAGAGGATTTGGATGGACGTATCGACGCCATCTTTACAGCGGATGCAGCTACGATTGGGATTGAATCGACGGTCGTGGATTGTAGCGGGCTGCTTCCTGTAGTGTTGAGACCAGGGGCGATAACGCTGGAGCAAATACAGCGAGTGGCGCCTCAAACAAAAGATTTCGGAGTGGATGAAAAAGCGCGGAAGGTCGCGTCCGGAGAGCAAGTCAATTCACCGGGAATCCTGCATCCCCATTATCAACCACGCGCCGATGTTTTCCTTGTGGATGTACCACCGACTGATATTTCGCTTGATGTGTCTGCTGTTTCGGCGTTTGTCGGGATCGAGGGTGCGGATGGGGTGGATGCGTTCGCGCTCTCCAAAATATTCGAATCGACAGAAGCATACGCTGCTGGTTTTTACGAGTTTCTGCGTGAAGTGGATCGGCAATCTTTCGAGAAGGTTTTCGTTCAAACTGCACCAGACGAGGGGATCGGTCGGGCATTACGGGATCGGCAACGCAGAGCGGCCGGCGGTTAAACCACTGAGTATGAGAATGGTGAACGATCAGGCTCAGTGATGCGTTTGGTGCTTTCTGATTGTGGCTGAAGTGATGTATTTGCTGATGCTCCTGCCCCGTCCAAGAATTGGCCCATCAGGTTACCGTGAAATTTATCGGTGATGCACTTTGGAAATTCGAGGAGAACCTCATCATGCAGCGGGGCTGCCTCGTCGTTTGCTGCAGTAACGAAAAATAGTCAAGATGCAGACCTCGGTAAGATCTTAGATGAGATGGTTGAAAGTTCGCTGTAGTGATGTTGGGCTACAGTGACGAGTGGCTATCCGTTTAGGTGGTTCAGTGTGAACGCCTGCGCAGTCAAGAGGATGCTGTGTTTGGAGCCTCGATGCGAAACTCTCGGATCGGCCATCGGTTGCAATCCAGCATTTTAATATGCTCGGCGTTTGAGGCTATGGAGTTAGATAAGATTGTGAAGGACGTGCGTTTAACCTTTCGTTCCGGACTTTGAAATGGGAAGTAAGTAGGATCAAAAATTATGACACAACGATTGTTTCAGATATCGGTAGTGTTGCGTGTGCTTGCTTTTGTGCCCCCCGTGTTCTCTCTGTGTTTGACAAGTTTCGGTGATGATGCGGTGCTGGATGTCGTCCTACGAGGCGGGACCGTGATTGATGGTACTGGCAAGCCGGGATATCTCGCAGATGTGGGTGTGAAAGAGGGGCGTGTCACGGCGATCGGAACCATCGAGGCAAAGCGTGCCCGGTTTGTGATTGATGCCACTGGGTTGGTTGTATCCCCTGGGTTCATTGACATGATGGGGCAGACCGCCAGTCCAATGCTTGAGTCTGATGCATCGGCGGTCAATTTACTGACTCAAGGAATCACGACCATCAATGCAGGAGAGGGAGCGTCTGCGGCTCCTCTTAGTCCTGAAGATGCTAAACGCAATGGTTACGCAACCATGCGTGAGTATTTCACTTTGTTGGAAATGAAGGGCTTGCCCGTCAACGTGGTGCAAACAGTTGGGCACTCCCAAATTCGGCGACTGGTTTTGGGGGATGTCGAACGGCGGCCAAGTACTGGTGAGCTCGAGCGGATGAGGGAATTGGCCCGTGAGGCCATGCAGGCCGGTGCGATTGGAGTGTCCAGTGCTCTGGTTTATCCGCCGGCGGTGTATGCACAGTCTCGCGAGATCAGTGCCTTGGCTCGGGTTGCTGGTGAGTACGGTGGTGGTTATTTCACTCACATGCGAAATGAAGGCGATCGGTTGTTGGAGGCAGTCGAAGAGGCTTTGCAGATTGGACGCGATGCCAAAACGCCAGTACACATTTTTCATCTCAAGGCGGCTGGGAAAGCGAACTGGGGTAAAATGCCTCGTGCAATCGAGTTGATCAAGAATGCCAGAGCATCAGGGCAACGAGTCACGGCAGATATTTATCCGTACATCAACAATGGGCTGGGCATTGCCGCGTTGATTCACCCAAGGCACTTCACTGCGGGGCACGCCGCTTTGGTGCAAAAACTGGCTGATCCGAAACTCCGGAATCAGATTCGTGAAGAAATGGAATCAACCGGTGGGTGGGAAAACTGGTACCGCCATGCAGGCAGTGATTGGAATCGGATCGTGATAGGCAAAAGCAATCATCCGAAGTACCGAAAATGGAATGGCTTGTCACTCGCCAAAATTGCTGATGAGAATGGTGAAGATCCGTGGGACACGTTTTTTGAATTGGTCATTCGTGGTGCGTTCGCTCTGCCTGAAACGATGTCCGAGGCCAATAAGATCATGGCGCTTCAGCAGGGATTTGTCTCGTTTTGTACTGACGTGGGGCCTGCGAGTGGTGGTCGAACCACTTCGCATCCCAGAGCTTTCGGAGCGTTTCCACGCGTGATCTCACGCTACGTGAGGGATCAGAATGCGATATCGCTCGAACGTATGGTGTCGCAGGCCAGTTCTGCTGCGGCAAGTAATATTTACGCGTTTGATCGGGGAAGAATTGAACTCGGGGCTCCGGCTGATTTGATCGTTTTTGACTACCAGCAAATTGAAGATAAGGCGAGTTTTCGTCAGCCAGATGCGGTTTCTGTTGGCATGAAGTTTGTTCTGGTCAACGGTCAAGTGGTGCTGCAAAGTGGCAAATTGACCAAGCGACGGCCAGGACGAGTTCTGCGAGGACCCGGCTATCAACCTGAGCGGGCGGCGCATCGCGTGACATCATCGGAGGCTATGCCCCCATTTGAAAATTATGATCGTTCTATGGCCATGTTCATGGAAAAGCACAGACTGCCCGGGGCCTCCATTGCGGTGACAAATGGTGGGAAGGTTGTTTTTGCCAAGGGGTACGGGTACGCCGATGTGGCTGTGAATGAAAAGGTTCAACGCGATAGTCTCTTTCGGATTGCAAGTATTTCGAAGCCGATCACTGCCGTCGCGGTTCTCCAATTGCATGAACGTGGAAAACTTGATCTCGATGACTCGGCTTTCATGCTGCTTGACATGAATGAGG
>Ga0315315_10001340_pt1 | contig 22488 bp, 26 predicted proteins | sample M140m3416metaG_FD_203699 | JGI IMG/M metagenome (GOLD analysis project Ga0315315, IMG submission 203699) | Ammonia-oxidizing marine archaeal communities from Monterey Bay, California, United States - M1 40m 3416 | ecosystem: Environmental > Aquatic > Marine > Intertidal zone | place: USA...
TTTATGATATTTTAAAAAATAATGATATTTATGTAGGCTGGTATAAGCAAGCTAGCAAAACTGGTTTATCTAGATTTCTAACACAATTAAGATCTAATACTATGAACACGTCAACATTTTTAGTTCTTAAAATGTATGAAGAAGGAGATGAACTACAAGCTTTATCTATTTAAATACGATTAAGTTTTTTACAGATGTAGTATTCAAATCAAATTTAACCATATTTATTTCTGCTGGAGTAAAGCCTTCTAAATTATTATATTCTAAATTAGGATTTACTGCTCTATCATATAATTGCTTCATCTTTACTATATTGGGTCTTTTAATTCCAAAAGTATCTTTATAAAATTTTTTATATCTTTTTGATAATGTATAAATTTTTTTAATTTCTTTATCAGTTAAAATTGGTCCCATAGTCACTATTTGTAATGAGTGGTCTTTTTCTAAATAACAATCAATTATGGGTAATCTAAATAAATACCATTCTGGGTGTGGACCTCTTCCTTTAATTTCAAAATGAGGGTATTTGCCTAATGCATCGCCATAATGTCCCTGAATATAATCATTACCATCAAAATATTCATCTACCCATAAATTATTTAATCTATTAGTATAAAAATAATTTATTAAAACGTTAGGGTCGAAATAAAGTGCACCATTTGGATCTTTATGTTTTGATCTTAATCCAGTATATGGATCCCATTTATATTCAAATTTAAATAAATCTTTTTCTTCCATATCATTTAATGGGAGATCTAAAAGAAGTATAGGATCTATTTTATTTCTTCTAAAATTTTCATAATCATTAAAAAATTTCTTTTCTTTTGAAGGTGAAACTTCAACAGTATTAATTCGCTCATCATATAATTTATGTATTTTTTTAAACATTGGACCATTTTGTTTAATCTTCCTCTTACTTAGAGGGTTTATTGTTTTATTATTAAACCAAATAATTAATTGTTCATTTGAGATTTGATTTATATTTACCATTTATAATAAGTAAATAATTTTTCTTTTAATCCTTTTTTGTAATTTAAATTATTTTAGTTCTAATAATATTTATTATGCATACCACCTATCTTTATCATATTTAATAACTCTCTTCTTTAGTATATCTGCAATTTTTATAATGTCATCTCTTTTTATGTTCTGCTTTGTAATATCCCTAATAAATTTTCTATATATTTTGTCTTGTAGCATATGACTACGTTCATTATCATCTTTTAACTTATCTAATTTATCACATAATTTAATGTATTTATCAATCATATTATTAATTAGCTATATAAAAATTTTAAAATTAAATGTTACAGTGGTTAAATAAAATCAATATTATTATATATTTTTTTAAGATCTTTATCAACATAACAAAATGATCCAATAATTAAATAACAAATATTTTTTTTAAAGACGTCATCTAATTTATTATTAATCATACTATTAATATTTTCTAATAACTTGTATTCTATTTTAGCACATTTACTCCAATCTAGCTCCTCTCCAAAAAGTTGTAATTCATTTAGTTGATAATCTTGTCTAAATGAAGTCCACATTAATTTAAGTTCATTGAATATAAGTCCTAAAATATTCTTATCAATTGATTCATACATACTTAATGTAAAATATGTTCCTAACTCATAAAATATTTGAAATATATCCATCTTTAAGAAATATAATTTTTCTTTTTTAGTTATTTTTCTATCATTACTATTACTAACCTTCTTACTCTTTTTTAAAAATTTTATATGACTTATTTCATTTATAGTAAATGGTTCATTAGTATACACCTCATTCATATTATTCTCGACCATTTCAAATAAAGACTGCAATTCGTATACAAAAATACGATTATTTCTAAATATTGGATATAAAATATCCATATTTAATATCTTGCCAGCTTTAATTATTTGATTTAAACTTATTGGATCTTGTGTATTACCAATAATATTGAAATTCCTTATAATATTATATTTATGCTTATGATATGCCCTATATTGCCATATCCGCTGAAGACCAATAATTTGGCTTTCTAGGAAAAAAGGGTCAATATCATGATAAATAGTTATATTCTGTATATTCATCCTCTATATATATATAGATATATATCTTTAAATTTTGCAAAAAGATTGAAAATTAAAGTATTTAGAAAATTGGTTAATATATAATATAAAAAATGAGTAAAGCAGAACATAACATTGTACCATACAACAAAGTCGATCTTTCTAGAATTTCTTTTACAGATCTTGAAGATAATGATCGTATTCCAAGTCAAAGAATTGCATATGTAAGATATAATGATCCAAAATATGGAGAAAATCAATTTGACATTCAAACACCTGAAATTCTTCTAGACAATTATGGAATTCCTGATGCTGATGGTCCCTATTATCAAACTACTAAGCAACGAGCTTTCTTTAAAGTTCCACTAGGTGTAAATCCTTTAGTAACATCTGAAACTGAAGCAGAACGTGAAAAGCGATCTGGTAAACTTCAAACATTTAAAAATATGCTTAGTGAGTTTGATACTTTCATGACAAATAAAGAAAATCTTGTTAAATTTTTCGGTAGTGCTAAAAATGCTAAGAAATACACTTATCAACCTTTTGTAAGACAAGCACGAGTAATGCAAGATTCTGATTCTGATTCTGACGATGAAGAAAAAGAAGTTGTAGTTCGACCAGATTATACTAAAGCTAAAATTCCTCTAGAGTGGAATACTGAAAAGGTTTTAGTAGATGTCTTTCAAAAAAATAAAAAAGGAACTGAAGCATATGAGACTGATGGAAGTCATACAGATGTAGAAGTTACTACTCTTGATGACCTTAAACAACATGTGAGATACATGCGTAAGGGCCGATATGTATTCCATGTTGCAAAACTTTGGGCAGCTAAACAGCCAGCAAATGGTCAAACTACACGAATGTATGGATTAACTTTTAAACTTCGAAGAGTCGAAGTTCAACCTAGAACTCGAACTGAAGTTAAAGAAACTGTAAATAACCAAAATCCATTCATTGATTCAGATGATGAAGAAGAAGATGTTGATCAAGGAACTGTTAAACATTTTGTTGATGCAGATGATGCAGTTGCTAATGAAGAATCTGAAGATGATTCTGAAGAAGAATCTGAAGATGAATCTGAAGAAGAGCAAGTAGTTCAAGCCAAAACTAAAGGCAGGAAACGAACTTCTAAGAAATCTAGCAAAAACATCTAAATTAGAAATGTTTTATTTATTAGACTGTAACAATTAAATAATATTTTATTACTTAAGATCTTTATATATTTTAATACTTAGATATACAAAGATATATATTTCATAATTTATGAAAACACCATTTAATGTAAAAGATATCAACTTTGAAGATATTAAATTTATACCATCAGGAAATGGAAAAAGTATTATGTTAAGATATTTACATAATACTAAACAAAATAAATTTTTTATTCAAACTCCAGAACTAGTAATTTCTAAAATTGAAACAGATGACTTAATATCAACATTATACTTTGATTTAAAAAATACTAATAATAGCATTGATTCATTTATAAATTTTTTAATTGAATTAGATAAATCTATTATTCAAAACGCTAGATCTAACAAGGATTGGTTTAAAACAAATAATATTAAATTTAAAGGACTAATAAGATATGAAAAATCAAATGAACCCTATTTAAAATTAAAAGTAAAAAATTCATCTATTTATAAATTAAGAGTTACATCCGATAGACAAACTGAAAGAGCTGTATTTTCTGATTTAAAATCTAAAATGAAAGTAAAAATGATTATAGATGTTAATGGTTTATGGATAAATGACAATGGATTTGGTATTTATTTAAAACCTTATTTAATTGATATTAGGGAAAGTTACGATTTAATTTTAAATAATTCAAGTGAAGAAGATATAGTAGATACAGAAATTATCGAAAAAACTGAAACAAATTCGATATTAAACTTAGAAACAGAAACAAATAATATTACAGAAACTAATAGTATTATAATTGAAAGTGAAATTAATAGAAATGATTTTGTTAGTAAAAATATGGATGAACTATTAAATGATATGACTGAATCATCAGAAAATAGCTCAAAAATTAATCTAGATATATCAAATGACTCAGAAAATAGTATAGAAAGTTCTAATTCTGATGGTAAAGAATCATCATCATTAATGATTTTAAATAAATAACCATTTATTTATTATAATAAAATATATAGATATATGTCAAATTATTCTATGACAGAAATTAATAACTTAATAGAGCGATGTAATGATAAAAATAAAGATATAATAGTTAGTACATTAAGAAATATTATTGAAGAAGATAAAAATTTAAATATAAAATTAATGAGTATCGAAAAGATAAATAACATGTTTTTTAAAAAAATGAAAACACATGATTGTGAAAACAAATTTTGCACTATATGTCAAAATAAAATCAAATCAAAAGAGCATAAAATTAAACTTAATACTTGTGGGCATTATTTTCATAAAAAATGCTTGAACAAATATTTAAAAACATGTCTTACAAATTTTTCGTGTCCTAATTGTAAAAAAGATTACAATAATTATTTAAACAATATAGCTGTAAAAATAGATAAAGATAGTGAAAAAACATCATCTAATATGTTAGTATAATTTAATTTTTTATTAAAACTTAAATTATAAACCTTTAATATTATTTATTTTTCGAATAGAATCTTGAACTAATAAATTATAAATAAACATAATTAGAATAAGAATAACTATAAATAAAATACAATTATTAATATAATAACAAACATCTCTCATTATATTAGTAATTAAATTATTTTTTATAAAATTTTTATATTAAATAATAAAATTAAAATTATTATTCCTAAAAGTAAATAAACTTGTAAATTATTTGATGTCAAATTAAAAATATAATTATGTAAAGCAGCTACAGAATTATTTTTTAAAAAAAGAAAGCAAAATGATGTTATTAATGTTATTAATAAAATTAACAATTCAAAAGAAATATCCATTATATATTTAATAGATATTTTTTTACATTAAAATATAGTTAGCAAAAATAATTGCTCCAACTATTACAAATAAATGATTTTCATTAATTAACTTATTAATTTCATTAAGATCAAAATTTAAATTTAGATTCATATTACTCTCTTTCATTAAGAAGTATAATACAAACATTACTAGTAATCCTAATAATAAATAATCAGAAACACCAGATCCAGATCCAGATCCAGAACCTGCTGCTAAACCTTGAGCAGATGATGCAGATGTCGCAATATCACTTGTTTGGTCAGTTGTTTGCTCATTTGATACATCTGCTGTATTTTCAGTTGTGTTTTCAGTTGTATTTTCAGTTGTTGCTGCATTAGTTAAATCTTGCGAAGCATCCATACTTCCATCTACTTGATCACTTTTACCAGTTGTATTTTCATTTTCAGTTGTATTTCCACCTGCTTCAGCTCCTACGTCACCACCTTCGCCACCAGCAAATTCTTTGCTATTTTCATTAATAGCTTCTATTTCGGCATCTAATTCATTCATTGCATCTAACATACAACTTTTATCAACTTCAGCGCCCACAAAATCTAATTCTGATTCTAATCTAACATCGGTAATTGCTGCATTGTCACCAGTATTAATGAATGTATTACTATTATTAATATTTGTATTAATTGATTCGTCTTTTACAATATTAACTGCTCCTTTAGCTTCTTCAATTGAAGCACCACAAGATTGAACCATCTTATTTTGAATATTTGATGTTGTTTCATTAATAACTTGTGAATTATCAACATTATATGTATCAGTTGAACTATTGATATTCATAATAGAAGTGTTATCAGTTGTATTTACATTAGTTGTTTCTTGAGAGGAATCAATTGCAGTATTAGAATTTACATTAGTATTTGATCTAATACTATTATCAGTATTATTACTTGTTGTATTTGTTGTTTCATTACTGATATCAGTTGTACTTTGTGCGGTACTTTGAGTATTAGTGTTTGTTACATTATTTGTTTCTTGACTATCACCTCCAATAACTGCATGTTCTATAATTCTGTTATCTAAACTAAACTTTTCTAAAATATTTGATTGATATGGAGCACCATAACTATTAGTTACGATGTTATTTCCGTTTACAAATGCGTAATTTTTAAACATTTATATATATATTTATATACATAAAAAAATCAACTAATTAAAAATTTATTGTCTATTCATTATAAAATATCCAATTACTAAAACTAATAATATTAATAATAAATTATCAGAAAATCCTGAAGCTGACCCAGCTCCTGAACCTGCAGCTAATCCTTGTGCTCCAGATGCGGAACTTGATAAATCTGTACTTTGCTCTGTTGTTTGTTCATTTGTTACTTCAGTAGAATTCTCAGTTGTATTTTCAGTTGTATTTTCTGTTGTTGATTCATTTAATAACTTTTGACTAGCATCTGTGCTACCATCTACTTGATCACTTTTATCTGTTTTATTTTCATTAGATGTGCTATTACCTCCAGCTTTAGCTCCAACATCTCCACCTTCGCCACCAGCAAATTCTTTAGAATTGTCATTTTCTGCTACTAATTCAGCATCTAGTTCGTTCATTGCATCTAACATACAACTTCTATCAACTTCTGGACCTACAAAATCTAAACTAGATTCTAAACGAACATCGCTAATTGTTGCATTATCACCAGTGTTAATAAATGTATTACTATTATTAATATTTGTATTAATGGATTCATCTTTTACAATATTAACTGCTCCTTGAGCTTCTTCAATAGAAGCTCCACATGTTTGGATCATCTTATTTTGAACATTTGAAGTTGTATTATTTGTAACTGCTGAATTATCAACATTATATGTATCAGTTGAACTATTGATATTCATTATTGAACTATTATCAGTTGTATTTACATTAGTTGTTTGTTGAGAAGAATCTATCGCAGTATTAGAATTTACATTAGTATTTGCTGATATAGAATTATCTGTATTATTAGTAGTAGAGTTGTTAGTACTATTATTAATATCTGTAGAAGTTTGAGAAACACTTTGAGAATTAGTATTTGTTATATTATTAGTTTCTTGATTATCACTTCCTATTAAAGAATGTTCTATCACTCTATTATCAAAAAATGTCTCTAAATTATTATATATTTCACTCGCATTTATACTTAAATCAACTTTAGAACTTGCTATAAATGAATAATTTTTATACATATATTAATACTAATATATAAATTTAAAATTTAATTTATATATTAATTTCTTTTTTTCATATAAATAAATAAAATTATCAATGCTATTACAATTAACAATAAATAATCTGATATTCCAGAACCAGAACCTGCACCGGAACCTGCAGCTAAACCTTGTGCTGATGATGCAGATGTTGCAATATCGTTTGTTTGTTCAGTTGTTTGTTCATTAGATACATCAGATGTATTTTCAGTTGTATTTTCAGTTGTATTTTCAGTAGTTGCTGCATTAGTTAAATCTTGTGAAGCATCCATACTTCCATCTACTTGATCACTTTTACCAGTTGTATTTTCATTTTCAGTTGTATTTCCACCTGCTTCTGCACCTACATCACCACCTTCGCCACCAGCAAATTCTTTAGAGTTATCATTTTCTGCAACTAATTCTGCATCTAATTCATTCATTGCATCTAACATACAACTTCTGTCAACTTCCGGACCTACAAAATCTAAACTAGATTCTAAACGAACATCACTAATTGTTGCGTTGTCACCAGTGTTAATAAATGTATTACTATTATTAATATTTGTATTAATTGATTCATCTTTTACAATATTAACTGCTCCTTGAGCTTCTTCAATTGAAGCACCACATGATTGAATCATCTTATTTTGAACATTTGAAGTTGTATTATTTGTAACTGATGAATTATCAACATTATATGTATCAGTTGAACTATTGATATTCATAATAGAACTGTTATCAGTTGTATTTACATTAGTTGTTTGTTGTGATGAATCAATTGCAGTATTAGAATTTACATTAGTGTTTGATCTAATACTATTATCAGTATTATTAGTAGTAGTATTAGTTGTACTATTACTTATATCTGTTTCAGCTTGAGAAACACTTTGAGTGTTAGTGTTTGTTACATTATTAGTTTCTTGACTATCACTTCCTATCAAAGAATGTTCAATTACTCTATTATCAAAAAAATGTTCTATACTTTTATTATGAAATTCAGCATGCGAAAGATTAGATACTATATCTTTTCCATTAATAGATGAATAAGTTTTAAACATATATATATATATGTATAAAAAAATTAATTGCTATTGTTTTTTTGATAAAAAAAAAAAATAATTGCTGCAATTATCATTAATATGATAAATACAGCACCTGCTCCTAAAGCAGTAGATGCACCGCCGGCTGCAGATCCAGAACCTGACCCTGCAGCTAAACCTTGAGCACTTGAAGCAGATGCAGCTACTTCAGTAGATTGCTCAGTTGTTTGTTCATTTGATACATCTGCTGTATTTTCTGTACTATTTTCTGTGCTATTAGATGTTCCAGATTCATTAGTTATTTTTTGGCTTGCATCTGTTCCACCATCAACTGAATCTGCTTTTTTAGTACTATTTTCATTTGATGTTGTATTATCACCTGCCTTTGCTCCTACATCACCTCCTTCACCTCCAGCAAAATCTTTACTGTTTTCATTTTCTGCTTCAAGTTCTGATTGTAACTCATTCATTGCATCTAACATACAACTTCTATCTACTACAGCTCCTACAAAATCTAAGTCAGATTCTAATCTAACATCTGTAATTGTAGCCCCATCACCAGTATTTATAAATGTATTACTATTATCAATATTAGTATTTATAGATTCATCTTTTACAATATTAACTGCTTGTTTTGCTTCTTCAATAGAAGCTCCACATGTTTGAATCATCTTATTTTGGAGATTAGAAGTAGTTGTATTTGTTACTGATGAATTATCAACATTGTATGTATCAGTTGAACTATTAATATTCATAATAGATTTGTTATCAGTTGTATTTACATTAGTTGTTTGTTGAGAAGAATCAATTGCTGTATTTGAATTTACATTTGTATTTGATTTTATACTATTATCAGTATTATTAGTTGTTGTATTTGTTGTTTCATTACTGATATCAGTAGAACTTTGAGATACGCTTTCAGTGTTAGTATTAGTTTCATTTACAGTTTTTTGACTATCACCGCCAATAATTGCATGTTCTACAATTCTATAAAATCCAAACCCTTCAATAGTTTTAGGTTTTATAAGTTTTTTTATATAATTACATCTAGTAAAATTTTCAATGACTTTTTTATCATTTTTAAAAAATGAATATTTTTGATTCATATATATATATATTAATATATTTATATTAATTAGTTTTTAATTTTAAAGTAAACTGTGTAAATAACTAATAAAAGTACTAAACCAAATACTAATGTATCACCACATCCACTACCTTCTTCTTCTAAATCTTTACCCATTTTTTGTTCAACTTCGGCTGGTTTATTTACTTCCAATCCAGAAGTATCTTTATTTACAACTACTGCTCTATCATCACCAGATTTTTTTTCAATAAATGAATTTAAATCAGAACCAAATGTTTTGCTATTTGGATCTTTATTAAATGAACCTCCTGGCATAGAATTATCTTTTTTAACTAAGATACCACCACTTGCTTGGTTCATAAAGTCTTTTGATAAATTTTCTTGTGTAGAAGTCCCTACAACTAAAAGTAAAACTAAAAATAAAAATAAAATTTTTATATCCATATATATTAAAATGATAATTATTTTATTGAATTAATTATCATTTTTAAATTAAAATAATAAGAATATTATTAATAAAACCATTAAAACTCCTCCACCTATAAATACATAATTCATATTTAATGGTGATGAATTTTGTGTTGCACCTTGTGGAGTTACTACATCTACACTACTTTCTCCTCCTATATTACATTCAGATCTTAATTCTACATCTGTAATTTGAGAGTTTTTACCAAGATTTAAAAAGTTATTACTACAATCAGTAATGTTCGCTTTTAAATTATTATTTAGATGTCCTACATTTTCACAATATTGTGCATTAAATTGTGTATCGTCACAATCATCACAATTTGTTTGTTTAACTTTTGGATTTTTTTCTCTTGAATTATCTAATACGGTGTGTAAATTTTGACATCTACATTTTTGACATGCTAAATAATAATTAAATTGATCATTTTGGGCTCCACAACATTTACCTTTTCCCATACATCTATTACAATCAAATACTTGTCCTTCATATTCTACTTGAAAAGCTGATAATTCTGGATATGTTTTAATAATTCTTTCACTAGATTGAGCTGACATTCTATATATATTAAATTAAGAAAATAATGTATTATAAGAATATGTTTCTCCATTAATTTTATACATAACACATTCTGATCCTAACATTTTACATTTATTCATTAAATTATTCGCTAAATTTATTTTATTATTATTATGTATTTCATTCTTTTCATTTATCCATTTATCATTTTCTAAATCTTGTTCAGCTAATAAATCATATTTATCCCAATTAGGGAATGTTAATTTAAAATCTTGTAATAATATACATTTATTTTCTTGACTTAAACCAATAACTGCAGCTTCATTACATTTTTCTTTTCCATTACAAATATTTTGAACTTCTGGTAAAGAACAATGTTGAATTACATTTGTAGCATCATTATTATAATTTACATATCTTTCATTATCAACCATTAAGATACCACTTTCATTATTTGTATCTTCTTCTATACTTTTATTCACTATATATTTTAAAATAGTATTTAATGATGATATATTATTTGATTTCTGTTCAACACTATTAATTTCATCTGATGTTAAATTTTTATTTTTAAATATATTATGTAACTCTTTATGAGATAAACTTCTATAATACATTACTGCTAATGAAATTTCTTCTGAATTATTTAAATAGTTTTGTAAGACTGTAACATGATTAACTTTTTGAGTATCATCAAAATATGTATATGTTAAAAATTTACTATCAGGATCTATATTAATTTCAGTATCAACTATATTTCCTACTAATGATTTTACTGGATAGACTGATTTTCTTCTTTTTAATTCAGTTACTAAATTTGCTTTTTGATTTTTAAATAATTCTTCTATTTTTTCTAAACTTACAAATGTTTTACATCTAGCTAATGCAATATCACATGCACTTGCTTTTGTTTTTGCTATCCCACATGCATACTTATTTGCACTTTTATTTACTGCTAATGCAACTTTAAATCCTTTACTATTTGCTAATTTTACTAATTCATAATAATTTCTAGGTATTCCTTCCAAATTATAACCCTTTCTGTTAATAATATTTCCAAAATTATCTACATATGAACTTAACACAACAGTGCTAGATTCATTTTCTGATTCATCTTTTACTGTATACTTTTTTGATAAAATACTATCAGTAGAAGTTAGTAGTTTCATGTCTACAAAACCATTATCATCCCATAAGTTTAATCCATTACCTTCTATAGTATCCGAATCAAAAAATAACTCTTTGAATAACATTTTTTTATCTTGTCTTATCTTTTTTGTTACATCATTATATAATGCACCTTGAGTAAGCATATTTCCAGGCATTAGCTCTCCAGAATTATTAACAAGTGATTTAAATTCATCTTCATTAGATGATATCCCATACAATGAATTTACATTTGAATTTGACATTGAAAATCTACATATTTTATTATTTATTGTTTTACATTTTGAATTATCTATTTTATTTGTTTGTTTATAAACGAAAGTTCCATCTTTATATCTAAGTTCATCATTGCTATCAATTATAACTTCTCTATCATAATACGTTAGTGGATTACCACTTATTTCAGATTTTGTTAATTTTACTTTTATTTTATTATCATCATCGTCTAATTTAAATTCTCCATTTTCCTCTAATTCATATTGGAAAACATCAATAAAGTTACCATTATCTTTAAATTTCTCATCACCACATACAGAAATATCATTAGATGGCATTGATGTAGTTAATTCGTCATAATTACTTGCAAATGGCCTGTTACACACGGTTTCATAATCATAAGTACAGAAACTGTTATTTATAACTTTATCATCCATATCACCAGTATATGTATTATTTGCATTAGCATCGTCGCAAATATATTTTTCGTCATTAAATTGGGTAAAGTTTTCTACAGCACATTTATCTTCAGTAATTAAAAAGACTAAAATAAATAATACTAGTATAAGTAATATCACATAAATATACTTCATATATATATTTACATATATTATTTTTCAAATTCTAATTTTGTTATATTAAATTTTTCATCATTAAGATCTGTTGCTTTAACTCTATATCTTCTTTTTGTATTCCCAAAATTAACTGTTGTATTTATTACATATTCTTTTTTGGGTTTTTTATCTAAAGAATTATTTAATTTATATTTTTTTTTTGAGTTGTTAACTCTATTCATTTCTTGATTAATTTTACTATGGTCATCTATCACATAATCTATTATTTTATTTCTAATTGCCCATCTAAAAAAGTTTAATTGCCCAATTGTTGTAACTATATATTTATCATTTTCATACTTAAATGCTATTTTATTAGTACTATTTTTTTTATTAATTCTACAAAATGGATCAAAAAAACGTTTATTATATGACTTTAATTTGTTTTTATAATCTTGATAAACATTATAATTAATATTATTTTTCTTCTTTATTTTAACATAGTTATATTTTGTATAATTAGTAACAAAATAATCTAATACTCGTAAGGAAATTTCACTATTTCCTGTAACTATTGGTAAAATTTTTTCAATATTGTTCTTATTTTTATAAAATTCATGTAATGAATCTAATAAAACTTCTTCTTTAGATAGTAACTTACTTGAATCAGAACTCATATATTATATATAATCTTAATCCCTTTAAATTAATTAAGTATTAATTTTTATAAAAATTTGATGAAAGAATCCTTCAATATATTTAAAATTATTTTTTTCCATAAATTTTATAATTTTATTATAATCACAATCTTCTTCTCTATCTTTTTCAAAAATTATCTTATCAAATGACTTTATAGAATCTGGATATTCATCAAAAAAAGTTTCTAAACATCCCTCACAATCAGCAAATAATACATTAAATTTATATTTTTTATTTAATTTATTAAAGTCATAGTTTTTAACTAATTTACCTTCACTTTTTGAAATAAAACTACCATATTTATTTTCATCATCACTCTCCACAAGCATCATTCCTTCTTTTTTTGAAACAATGCCATCAACTATTACAAATTTTGCTTTATTATATTCCTTATTTTTTTTTAAAATAGGTATTAAGCCTTGATTTGGTTCAACACAAATATTATTTCCTTTTATAACTTTATCTACAAGAATACAACTCGTACCTATATTTGCACCTAATTGCAGAACTGAATCATTTTTATCTAAATATTTGAATAGTAATACTTGTTCATCTAATTCATAATCTTTATTTGTTATTAAATTTTCATTTAAATCATATAATTTGAATTTAGGTAAACTATTTTTATATGAATTATTTGATGTTATAAATGAAATAATAAGTGAATCATGTTTATAAAATAAAGATTCTTTAATATCATATAAATTTATAATCCTATTAAAGTTAAGATTAGATGGAAGTAATGATATAACCCATTCTGATTTATTAATTTGTTTCATAATTAAATTTAATAGATTATTTTCTATATTTATATCTAATCTATTATTTTTATTGTAATTATCTCCCCAACTAGGTGAAAATATAATTACATCATCTCCATTTGATGAAAATAAGTGTTTTATGTTATTATTAAAATCTATATTCTTTGGAAAAATTTGAAATGTTTTATTTGAGTGCATCGGAATATGAACTTTTATATATGGCTCTAATAGTTTTGCGAACTTCAATGTTTTATATTTACTCTTATATTTATTATACTTTTTCTTATAATCCATTATATTAAATAATATAATAAATATAGCTAAATAACATCACAGACTGACTTTTTATATACTTAAAAAAAATTGATATATATAGGTCTTGAAATGTGGTTTTACTATAAAATACTTAAAAAAATGTCGGATACTAATAGTAATATGGAAAAAACCACTAGAACTGTAAAAGAAATTCTAGCTGATATTGAAGAAAAAAATCAAGAACTTGTCCTAGCTCAACGAGCTGTTAAACATCTTTACAAAGAGCTCGACCGCTCTCATAAAATCGAAGTTAAAGAAGCTTCTAAACGAAAGAAAAGTTCTAAGAACTCTGGCGAAAAACGTGATCCAAGTGGATTCAATGCCAAACAACCAGTACCAGTAGAATTCTGTGAACAACCATGGGGATGCACTTCAGATCAAGAACTACCACGAACAATGCTAACTAAAATGGTATATGATTACGTCAAAGAAAATGGTCTTCAAGATCCAAAGGATAAACGAAGAATTTTCCCAGATCAAATCATCAAGAAGCTATTCCACCTAAATGACACTGACGAACTTCATTTCAATAACTTCCAAACATATATGAAACGTCTATATGACCGAAGTTTTGAAACAACAGCTGATGATGGTTCAGTATCATCTGTAACATCTGCATCAGATGTATCAGAATCTGAAGCTTCTGATGCAGAAGAAGTCCAAGTTCAAACCAAAACTAAAGGAAAGGGAAAAAAAGCATCTAAATCTAAATCTAAAGGTTCCAAGACCAAAGGAAAACGAGGTAAAAAATCATCAACTGCTTCCCAAAATCTTTAATTTATAGAGTCTAAATTATTATATTAAAATTAATATCATACTTTTAATATTTTATTTAAAGATTTATAAATTTAGTTTATAAATGGGAAGGGGTAAACATAGAAAAAGAAAAAAAGGTAAAATTCCGTATGTATATGTTCCACCAAAAGTAGATTATATTCATAATACAGAATTTAATTTGTGTATAAAAGAAAGTAAAATTAAAAATGGAGGGATGGGTTTATTTAGTAATATAGATATTCCAAAAAATACATATTTAGGAAATTATATAGGTGAAGTAAAAGAAAATGATTTTTTCACATGTGGTATATATGCGATATGTTTAGAGTCAGACAAGTTTATAGATGCGTATAAATATCCTAGATGTATATTTGCAATGATAAATGATTCTAGATTTTCAGATTTTGCTTATAATTGTGTTTTTTTAGTATATAAAGATCATGTAGAGGTATGGACAATTAACGATATAAATAAAGGGGATGAATTATATTGTGATTATGGAGATAAGTATTGGGAACATAGGTAAATTTTATTTTATAAATTTTATAAAATAAAATTATTTAATTATAATATTTGTAAACTTTCTATTTTTAATTAAATAGTTTATATGTGATATTTGATATTTAATATTATTATTAAAGGTATAATTACAAGTATTACTAATGAATTGATAAAGTTCCTCAATATCAATTTGTTGTAAATTTGTTTTTAAATAAGGTAATTTTTCATTTGCTGAATTTATAAAAATCAATTCTGTTTTTTTAAAATCTTCTATATATTTAGTTATTACTTCATTTTTTAAATTTAGATTATCAAATACACTTTCGAAATCATTTTTATTTATAAAATTATTATAGATAACATTTGGTTTATCTCTTAGTAAAGGTTTTAAATAATCACAACCAAATAAAATACATAATTGTATAAACTTATTATATTTAAGTTGCAACTTATCTAAAATATAATCCAAATCATATTCAATTATCTTATTTGATTTAAATTTTATCATTTTTTTACATCCAAAAACTAAAATATCCATATCTTCTGATAAACAAGCATCTATAACATTTTTTTTATATAATGTTGCAATCATATTATCTGCTTCTCCATTAGCTCTAATGTATGGAATGTGAAAAATATCAAACATTGTCATTAGATTATTAATATGTTCAGATGTAATATTAATATTACTTTTGCCTAACTTTTTTATTTTCTTTAAAATCTGATTTTTATCATTATCATTTAATGATTCATCATTTAATTTATTTTTTAAGTTAGTTATTTTTTCATTAATTTTCTCTTTTTTTTGATTTCTTGAATTAATAATATCTGCTTTTTCTACAGGAGCTGTTCCATCAATTATATAAATCGGAATAATTTGATTTGACATAAAATTTAAAATCTGATTTAAAAAACCAGGATAAATTGAGTCACATGAATACTCATACTTATGAGCATACAACATTAAATCTACTCCAATTACAAACGGATTATTTCTAGTGTTAAAACACTGGTAACCATCATTTTTAAAACTTCTAATAAAGTCACCAATATTATTATGATATTTTAATGCATCATAATTTTCCAAAAAATTATTTAGGCGTTTAATTCCCATTTATAATTATTATTATAATATTTATTATATGGTGTAAAAATATTATAAAATATCAATTTTTTCAACCAGTACATGTCATTCTCATTGAATATATGTCATAAAAATCATTATGGTCATTATATGTTCTTAGTATATTATTTATATTTTTTGCAAATATGTCATTTAATAAATCTGTATTATTAAATATAAATTCTGATTTAATTTTATTAAAATATAAGTTATCTAAAGTAAAGCTTTTTAATATATTATTTAAGTTTTGAAGATAATAAGTTTTTAATATAAAATATGATAACACATTTGAATTTTGTCTAAACTCACAATTATTAGTAAATAATTCTTCATATGTTTTATAGCAAACAAAATAATTTAATATTTTACATATTTGGTAATATGACCAACCTAACTCCAATGTTAATTTTTTGCTAACATATGAATTAATATCAATATCAATACCCTTATATTTATACTCCCAAATATTCATTAATAATAATGCTAAAATTTCAGTATATGCCTCATTCGGATTCACAATAGTTGCCTTTAGATTTATATCTGAATACAAAGATTTAAATTTATTTTGATAATTTCTCATATCTAAATCAAGGTAATGTACTAGTTCATGGAATAATACTTTTACTAGCTCTTCTTTTCTAAAGATATATATGAAATACCCAGGTAATGTTGCTCCTGAATTTATATTATCTGGATTGAATGAATTTAATTTTTTATTAATATATTTTTTTTTATTTGATAAATATACTTCCAATTTATAATAATTATTTTTTTTTGTAATCATATCAAAAAAATTAAAGATTGAATCAATTTTTTCTATAAATTTATTATCTATCTTCTTTTTTGAAAATATAATTATTTCCCTATTTTTACATTTTAAGATAGTCTTTATATTTAATTTATTTATTATATCTCGAATAATTCTTGATGATATAAATGGAGATAATAAATTATCTCCATAAAATGAAGTATTAATTAATTTGCTTAAATTTTTATTTTCATTAAGGATATCTTTCATTTTTATCTCGTACATTTTTAAAATTTTTTTATCATAATTAGATATATTTATTACATTCTGTTCAACTGTATATTTATTATTTTCTAAATTTGAAAGGTTATTTATTTCATTAATTATATCTAATTTTATATCAAGTTCTAAATTATTCTTTTTTATTACATATTCAGATGTAATTATTCTTTTTAACAAAGAACTATTCATATATATATATTATTTATTTTAATAAATAGATCACCATTTTTATTTGTTTTTTCATTTAAAAAACCATACCCTTTTACAATATAAATTGTAAACTCGTTATTTGCAAAATATATATCTCTATTCAAATTTAATAAATTTATTCTATCAAACATCATATAATTTAAATTATCAATACTGACTAATAAATTATAGTTATCTAATATGCAAAATATTTTGTCATTATAAATTATTTTTGGGATTAATACTAAATCACCTTTCATAAATATCATTTCATCACCTAAATTTTCATATAACAACTCCGCATCATAAATATCTATATTAACATTCATTGAATAATTTATTAAAATTTTATTAATACTTCTTTTAATATCTAAATTTATTTTTTTATTAAAATAAATATCACATAGTTCTATTTCAATTTCACTTTTAATGTCTAAATTTACTTTATTTTTTATTTTTTCAAACATATTTTTAATATTCATTTCATTTATATCATTTTTTAAGTTTTTTTTATCATCATAAATATAATCAAATAAATGATTTATTATATCTAATTTATTTTTTTTTATTATATTTTGAATTAAATCATATGGCATGTCATTTTTATGTAAGGTTTTGTCATAATCTCTTTTAAGTTTTTCATCTGATAATATTTCGTATGCTAAATTTAAATTTTTTATTTTTACATCATCATATACCCCATCATTTTTATCAGGATGGTATTTTTTTGCTAAACGTCTATAAGACTTTTTTATTTCTATAGAAGAAGCATAATGATCTACTTCAAGAATATTATAAAAATCCATATGAAGTAATATTTTTATATCTTTAAGTTTAGACTGTTATTTTTTTTTAATATATTTATTAATGTTTTCAAATAAATTTAATCCAGATGTTATAAATACATATAATGAAAATTTAAATACAAGAAAAGATAATAAATATCAATTAAAAAATATTCCTTATAAACTAATTATTAAAGATAATTCAAAAGATATTAAATCATCTGAAGATTTAATAGTTATAACAAATAATGAAAATAAAAATATAGAAGATAATTATAAATCACTTTTAGATGAAAGAAATATAAAAATAAAAGATAAAGTCAATAAAAATAAAATTAAAAATGAATTGCAGCTAAAAGATATTAATATGAATGAAGATGTATATGTAGAAGATTTTATGGATATTAAAGAAAATTTCGAATCTGAATTTAAAAGTACAGAAATGGAATTAAAAAAAGATAGAGATAAATTTAATTCTATTTTAGATTCACTTTTATCTGATGGGTTACTAGATTAAGTTTATATTAAAAATTATTAATATTTTTAATATTATGTTTATCGATGATATTGATGTAAATTTTATACATTCAAAAGATGAAATAATAAAAAATTGGTTAAGACATTTCCCAAGAAGTATTAAAGACAATGTAAAAAATATATTAAGTATTGATAGTGAAAGTCCCGAATTAGATTTAGAAGTTTCTAAATACTTTAAAAATTGTGAAAAATATTATATTGTTCAGTCAGATTATGACTGTTATAAAAATAGTGTAGATACGTTATTTGGCAAGTTTAATTTTAAAATAAGTTATAATGATATTTTTGATTATGAACTAGATCCTTATACTTCATATGATTTAATTATATTTTTTACAAACTTTAATTTAGATGAAGATATTACAGCTTTTGTAAAGAAAGCTTTTGAATTTTTAAGTCATAGCGGTAAAATATTGATTGTAACATGTAGAAATGATAAATTTGTAATGGAAACAAGAGATTTTTTTAAATTAAATTTCATATCTGATAATGAATTTAGAGAAAATTTAAATTTTAACTGTAAAATTTTTAATACACATGTACCAACATTTCTAAATATAAATCATTTATCAAAAAAAGAAATGTTGAAGCTAACAAATATAGATTTAGATGAAGAAAAGATCAAAGAATTTAAAGAATATGCTTTAGAGAAATATGGTGAATATGTTTGTGTTCCAATTAGTATGATAATGTTATCAAAATTTAAATTGTTAAAATTTAAGTAATACGTATTTTATAAATATAAATTTTATATTATAAAATATGGATAAGCTGACAACTGAGGCGGTTGAAAAAATAAATAGTTTAAAAGATAGATATAAAAAAATTAATAATTTATTTGATGGAAATTTTAAAAAAAAATTAATGTTATATGATGATATTAATTATAAGTTAAATGAAATTGAAGAATTATTAGATGATTTTGAAGTTAATAATGAAAATGATATAGATTTAGATTTAGAAGTAGAAAGTCGAATAGAAGAAAATAAAGAATTTAAAAAACTTATAAATATATTAGCTCCTTATATAATTATGTATCAATTAAATAAATTAGATAATATTTAAATAAATATTATAAGTTCTAATTATAAATATGCTAAATAATTATTTAGATAATTTAAATGCTAATTTTAAAAGTAATATTATAAGTATTATAAATGATAATGAAAATTTAAAAATATTTTTAACTAATTGTGCGAAACTTAATATTAATATTTTTGAAAATAATGATGTTATTAAACGATCTTTATTTTTCGAAAAATTAAATAATTTAAGAGAGGTATATGTTAAACAATTTGGTATGAAAATATTTAAAAAATATAGTAAAGATTATAATTGTATCGAAAATATAGAAGTTAGTTTTTCTAAATTAAAGCAAAAAATTAATATAGTAAAGATTTTGTTAAACTTTACTAATAAATATTCAGATAATGAATTTAAGAATATTTTTAAAAGAAATAATATTAGTTTAAAAATTAATTATTCATTAAAGCCAATGGAAATTTTAGAATTTGATCCTAGTTTATTTATTACCTCTGATGATTTTGATAGTGATAATGTTAATAGTATAATATATCCAATAAATAACAATGATAAATATATTGAGGAATATAGTAATTAATTCGTAATTAATAACCATTTATTTTATGTTTATTAATTAATGACTGATTTAATATTAGGAATTGATTTAGGTACAACTAATAGCGTTGCTAGTATTTGGGATGGTTTAAAATATACATTAATTAAAAATAACAACTCTAATTTATTTCCAAGTGTTATTGAATTTACAGATAAGGGAAAAATCATTTGTAATACAAAATATAAAATTAATAATTCTATCAGAAATATAAAAAGATTTATTGGTCAAAATTTAGAAAATGCAAATATACTAAATTTTATTTCTGATTTAAATTTTGATCATAATATAATAGAAAATAACATAAAAATTTATAATAAATATGAAAAAAAATTTTATACTCTTGAGGAATTAAATTCATTAATCTTAAAATTTATTGTTCAAAAAGCAAATAGACAATTAAAGAATGAAATTAAAGACATTGTAATTACAATTCCAGCACATTTTAATCAAATTCAAAGAGATTCCGTATTATTATCAACTAAACTAGCAAATTTAAATTGTCTTAGAATAATTAATGAACCTACAGCTGCATCTTTAGCATATGGATTAAATTTACATGATGACGTTAATATTTTAGTATTTGATTTAGGAGGTGGGACATTTGATTTATCGATATTGAATATTGATGATGGAATTTATGAAGTTTTGTCAACAGAAGGAGATAATTTGTTAGGAGGTGAAGATTTTACAAAAGTTATTTTAAAGGACGTGTTACAAGAATTTAAGAATAAATATAATTCGTTATTTGTGTTAAAAGATGATATTATAAAAAAAAATTTAAGTAAATTAAAAAGTATATGTGAAAAATTTAAATGTAATAAAGTTGATCAAATTGTAATTAATAATTTTTATATCGACGATGAAAATGATATTAAATTAGATTTAATTTATAGCAAAAAAAGAAATGAAATATCTAATTTATTTAATAACCTTTTTGAGAGAATTACTGAACATCTTGGAACTATTTTAGCATCTTCTAATTTAAATTCAGACGAGATAAATTACGTTGTTTTAGTAGGTGGTTCAACAAAAATGATTGAAATTAGGAACTTTGTTGAAATATATTTTTCAAAAAATAAAGTTATATCAAATTTAGATCCGGATTTAGTAGTTTCTATCGGTGCATCAATACAAGGTTTTATTTTAAAAAATCCAAATGATAACTTCTCTCAAAATATAGCATTAATTGATGTATTACCATTATCTATTGGGATTGAATCAGATAACGGGTTAATGACTAAAATTATTAAAAAAAATACAAAGTTACCATTTAAACAAACTAAGTTATTTACTAATGAAGAAGATAATCAAGAATCTGTAGAAATTAAAATTTATCAAGGTGAAAGAAGTCTTGTTAAAGATAATATATTAATAGGAAATTTTAAATTAAATAATTTACAAAAGAAAAATAAAGGAAAAAATCTAATTTGTGTAGAAATTAAAGTTGACAATAATTGTATGATTCAAGTTACTGCTTTTGAAAAAAATACAAGTAATAAAAATAAAATTACAATTAAAAAAGATGATATTTTATATGATGAAAAAACAATTAATGATATGATATTAGATGGAAATAAATATGATGAAATTGATAATTTAAAATGTAAGCTATATAAAAAAGTTAATAAATTAAAGTTAGATTTAAATAATTTAGAATTTAACTCTGATAATGATTATATCGATCTAAATAAAGACGATAAATATAATTTATTAAAACATATAGACCAATTAAAAAATAAAATGAAAGATATAATACCTTACCTTGACAGATATGATTTAAGTAATGATGATTATATTGATTTAATTCAGAAAGTAAAAAAATTGCTAAAAATAAATAATAAAAAATATCCAATGTTAACT
>Ga0315315_10001342_pt1 | contig 22479 bp, 21 predicted proteins | sample M140m3416metaG_FD_203699 | JGI IMG/M metagenome (GOLD analysis project Ga0315315, IMG submission 203699) | Ammonia-oxidizing marine archaeal communities from Monterey Bay, California, United States - M1 40m 3416 | ecosystem: Environmental > Aquatic > Marine > Intertidal zone | place: USA...
ACTGGCTCGGTCCCGGTCCGTTCACGACCAAGTCGGCGTTGGAGACCGCTACATGGAACTGCTTGGCGGGGAGCGCCGATGCCGATGGCAACTGCGACTGTACGACCGTCGATTGTGGCGCGGCGGTAAGTTGCAAAAAGTGGATCTCTTGCGAGCGCTCGCAGTGGAACGCGAGCAGCTCGTGAAAGAAAAGGCACAGTTATTGGAAGAGAAGCTTCACGTTGAAGGGCAGTTGCAACGTTTCTTGACAAGTATGCCGTTCGGATCTCTCATGGATGATATGGTGGCGACGTAATCGACGAGCGGCCTTCCAGCATGGACCATGCCCGCACTCTTAGCACCGGCGAACGAAGAAAAGACGACGTTATGTGGTGATTTGTGATTTCTTTTTGGGACAAACCCGACTCTTTTTCTGCTTGAACCGACAGGTACGGATGAGTCATGATTCGTCAATAGTGCGACTGGATAGTTAGGTGCCAATGAGACCAGACCACGCGGCGTGGGGCTGAGCACCTTACGAGTCGACGGGATTTCACCACAACATATACCAATGTATGGGGATTTAGTCAAACTTTTTACCTCCCAAAGCGGTATGTAGCCCGGTCAAAGGGACGGGGGTTTAGGCCCTTTTTCTTCAAAGCGCGAGATTTTGCCTAATCATTGGCAATCTCGCGCAAAAACTCATGCTCAAAGTGCAAAGACAATTGCTGCTGTTGACCTCGCGCGGGTGGGGTCAGGCACGTCGTCCAACCGGCCATACGTTCATAGGATCAATGGCTGCAATGTATGTAAATACAACGTCATACTCACCGCTAGTGCACAATACGATAAACTCTTTGTGTATTAAAACTTAATGTTTTGTCACTAACAAGTGTGAATTCGGACATGTGGAACGCACGGCACGTTGCTTGGTCACGTTTCGTGCTTCAGCCACGGGCATCACGGACTGAAATCACGGAAATTTTTTTTTGAAAACGGAACAGCTCTTCGGGAAAAATTTCAAGCTTCGTTTGCAAAATAAACAAGGTCTCGGGATTGCATGATTCGGGTTGCAGGATGATTGATGATGAAATGTCAGTGAGCTCTTATGAAAATTGGGGCAATAGCAACACTTGTAAATCATATTTCATTACGCGTTTCGGTTAAATATAAGTTGCTTGAATTTTGGATTTCCGTGGGACACCAAGTGCTCGAAGCGGTTGTTAGATCAGTTTCGGAGCCTGCAATAAGTTGCACGCGGTTGTTGCATTTCATACAATAAGAGGCTTTCGCTATTTGAAGCCTGCGTTGGAGAGCTGCTTGCACCAGTTCTTTGCACGTTCTTCACTCTTGTGACTTTCATTGTCTTCATCAAGAGGGAGACCAATAAACACACCATCAACAAGAGCCTTACTGTCGGCGAAATCGTAGTCATCTTTAGAGACGTTTCCACCGCACATTTCTGCGCCAGTATCTCGGAAAGCCGAGTGAAGTTCTTCGATGGCGTCGCAAAAGTATTCACCGTAAGCAGAACTGTCACCAACACCAAAAACAGCAACTTTTTTGCCGCTCAAATCTAGCGACCGGATATCACCGTACGCTTCATCCCATGCGGTTCCACTTCTTCCTTCGTCAGCACCAGTATGCCAGGTCGGGGCTCCAACAATGAGAGAATCGTAACTTGACAGATCACTCACAGCAACGTCCGCAATGTCCATTGGTTCTGTGATCTCTCCATAGGGTTCGAATGAACTTTGGATCCATTCCGCACAGTATTCGCAGTTTCCTAAGGCGTCAGTTGCACGTCAGTCGTTGAGCAAGTTGGAATTAGAACAATTCAACAAAGTTGAGTAACTTACCCGAAGTCGTACTGAAGAAGAGCCCCACTTTAGCCTGTGGTGCTTTGGTGTACACTGTTCGCCGGTCGTTTGTGCGCGCTTTTGGGCGCGCCCCGAAAAAGCTCGATCGCGTAAGAAAGCTATTTATTCGTCTGGAACATATCCGCGGGAATCGCTGTGGCGCCGTTGTGTGTGCGCGAATGAGTGTTCACTCGCCGATTAGTCGTAAATAACAGACGCGTGTCGGAGTATGCTTGGCACGCGCCCATCGAGAGCAATCACCCAGCCCTAATCACTAAACCCTATAATTGCATATTTTAGCTCAGGTTCCACTAGAAGCGTGTAAAAAATGGACCTTTTCTGAAACACGTGTCCTGAAACACGAAGGCGAAAATATTTAGCACAACTTACATGCCAGGCGTTGGTCCTTCGCTATGGTTTGTCAAGCAAATGAGCAAGGAACACGACTAAACAGTAGTGTTCGCGGTTTTCTTGCGCAGCGAGTTCGGCAATGGACGCTTTCGCGATTATAGTTGCGTTGCGCTTCGCTTTGTTAGCCTTCATCTATGGCAGATACTCGGCGTTGAACGTTTCAGGGTCCTTCATCTTCTTGATTGTCAAATACTCGCTGAACTTGGGCGTATGCGTGCCCCGTGGAAGAAAAATGCACAGTAGTGGATGATGCTTGAAAAGTGCGTGTATGTTATGTTCATGGATAAGGAATAACAAATAGTAAAACGGGTTCCGTCAGTCGCCTAGGGTACAGTAATCTAGTACTTTTAGATAATAAATTAATCCCTATCACTCTCGGTTTCCTGTTTTTCGGTTTCCTGTTTTCCGGTTTCCTCTTTCTCGGTTTCCTCTTTTCCGGTTTCCTCTTGCGGTTTCCTCTTTTCCTTAGCAACTGATGGCTTGACAGACGGCTTGGCTGACTTCGCGGACGGTTTGGCAGACGGCTTGGCTGGTTTCGCGAACGGCTTGGCAGACGGCTTGACTGGCTTCGCGGACGTGTACGCGACGAGACCAACAAGAAGTGCCGTATCGGTAATGATGCCCGCGAAGTTCTGAGGATCGATGCCCGCTTGCACTACTATACCCCGCCCCTGAACAATGCCCACGCGCGCACGCGCCCGAGCGCACAGTGTGCGAAACGAGCACGCTTCACCCCGTTTGTGTGGCGTGCCGATCATTCGCATGGATGCGTGTACCGGCATTCTACTGTCCCCAGGTTGTACTGTGCAGAAGATCTCGCGTCAATACTGGATTATTTGTTAGGTGCGCCCATCCTCCGTTCGTTCGAGCTGAGTAAATTGGCGCCCCGCGGGTTTGTGCGTGCGCCCGCGATCGGACATATGGAGCCTCGCTATTTAGTCATACTTAGTCATATATTAAACTATTTATGAGGCACATGTTGCCCCGTGCGGCTTCTGATTTTTGTCACTCGAACAATGGAAAACTACAACTCTATAGAACTTCCCTACCCGCTTAATAATTTCCCCCTACACGTTTAATAATTTTGGAAATTTTGTGACACGTGTCAAAAACGTGGACACGTGTCAAAAACGTGGACACGTGTCAAAAACGTTTTCTGAAACTCGATTTTTGCTAGGGTTTAGCGTCTACGGTGCGTCGAAGGAACTGTGTGCGGGCAGGTCGCGGCACACCGCGTCGCATTATCGCGCGCCCGAGCAATCGCGACTATGCAATATACTATGAGTACAACGCTATGCCTGGTCGGGCCTCGTGTGCACGCGCGCGCGCGAATAGAACAGGGAAGATGCCGAAACGTTGACCGAAAACGCCGTGCGATCATCGTGAGCGCTAAAACGGGCGACCGTATCGCGCTCAAGCAATATTCATTGTTCAAAGGGGCACGAGCTATGCAAATATATCCGGAATGGGGAAGCTTTCCAGATGCTGCGAGAGAATCACCGTTTTTCGGCATCGGGGATGAACAGTACAAGAAGTTCATCTCAGCAGAGCTCATGCACGGGCGTTTTGCTATGTTAGGCGTCGCTGGTGTGTGGGCGCAAGAGTCTTTTGGACTCGGGCCATGGTATGAAGTTGGACAGAACTGCCAGTTTGACCAATGTTCGATCAAATATCTAGGCAAGGAGCTGGTGAGCACGGAAAATCCTGGCGCCCTGCTGGGTCTCATCATGGTTGAAACGGTCGCCATGGGGTTGGCTGAGGGCTACCGCACTGGACTACTCGAAAATCCTTTCCCAGAACTCGAGCAAGGTTCTGTTTACCCGGGTGGACGTTTCGATCCCCTTAATTTTGGATGCAAGGAAATTGGAACGAAGACAAATCCGTTCAGTGAAGACTTGGACACACTCAAGATAAAAGAGTTGAAACACTGCCGTCTCGCCATGTTTGCGTGGTTGGGCATCATCTCACAAACCGCGAGCTTGAACATAGAATACCCTGGAAAGGCTATCGGTGCGCTTGATGCATGGCGAGCACACATTTCTAATGTCTTAAACTGTAACGTCGTCGATCGATTAGCGTGCTTCAGTAATTGAAATATGGGTCATCAGTGCGCTGCTTCCTCGAGCTCCGCTTCGAGGTATCCAAAGGGCTCGTTATGAATAGATGTCACATTTGACCTCTGCCCGACCGACCGCGAATACACACAAACCCGCGGGTTCCATGGTTTGAGTGGCAAACACTAGCAGAAGCCGCGCTGCGCGGGTGGGCTGAGCACCTCGTCCAATCGTTCGTGCGTTAATACTACAGTATTACAATATATGTACGTAAAATCTGAAGAACCTGAAGAAATGAAATCTCTGAAGAGGAACCGCCGCCACCAACCGAACCGCGTGACACCCCGAAACCGAAGTCGCCGCTATGCATCGTTCCTTTTGTACATCAAGTCACTATTTAGCCGTGTGGCTACATATATTAACAGATTTATGGTTATTATCCCGCGACATCCCGCGCATATATTACTGTACAGTAATATATGGAATATAGATTACTGTACAGTAATCTAAGCGCGTGGTTGGGTTCGTGTCCGACACGCGCCAATGAAACGCTGAAATGAAACTTGGTGAAACTACCGTATTTGTAATTGTAAATAGGCGCATATTGAGCGACAGTTCGGTCTTTCACCCTCTTGCTGTCTCTTCCTTTTTGAGACGTCGATTTGCCATCAAGTTGTCCTGTGAAGTGACGGATGTCAAAAGACTTTGACGCATATGTACTTGACGAAGATCAATACAAAAGATGTTCACTCTCACTACAACGAGTCGTTTTTCTTCAACACATGCGTCCGTAGGCGGGCAGCACGATCGCGTGGGTGCGCGAGGAAATACATATGGAGCTATCCATAACAGGACGAGCGATTGGAACACACGACACCGACCTTCCCCCGTGAAATCGAATCGTACACGTGCACGCTCGACGTCAGTTCCGGACATTTCTGGATGCATACTGAGTAAAGGTGTGCCAAATTTTCACGCAATACCTCCGATAGGTGCACCCGTACTCGAAGGCCTACGTGAGCTCGCACAAGCAGGCTTCAAGCGGGGCGTTGTTTACATCTCCGACGGTCTATTGGGTGATGAAATTCCGGCGACGCCTGAATTTTACCACGATAGATCAAGTCTAAACGTGTTCAAAGAAGCACCGCTTAGCCTGGAAGCGCACGTGTGTATGCGCAGTGTCAGTGCGAAAGATGTAGAGGCTTATTTCGCTTACTTTCGCAGCGTAACGTTGCAACTCGAGTCGTTTTGGACAGAAGAAGGCTGGGGGATCATCGATGTTGACATCTTTCTCGAGTGCATACGCACTGCCAGTGCTGCCGGCGGCAGAATTGGCATCGCGGTCTATCCTAGTACTCCAGTGAATTGTGTTGCGGAGTTTTTGCACGAGAAAGGCTATCTTCAATATGTTTCTCATTTCACCATTTTCATGGGAGGTACAACTTGCGAGAACCCATTTAGCGCGCAGATGGCGAGGCAAGTCGGGCAATTACAGGCGGGGAGGATCCCACTAGACAATGTTCCTAACGTCGATTCATTATCATCAACCACACGGCAGTGGCGATACATGCCAGCAATGGAACGGAAGGTTACAGAGTTGCGACAGCTGTTGAGTTCTCTCGAGTCAAACTTCATTGAAATCGTAGGTATCGGTGCATTCGATACATTTTCTATTAGTTTTGTGGCTCGAACTGGTGTCGACTCTATTGTCATTACAGATATTGAGCGGTACAAATTTGTTGACGATGACTGGACTGATCTCACCAGTATGAGTGACTCCCGAAAAGCTAGCAAACTGATAGAGATGCCATTGTACGGCCGCACAGATCGAGGTAGCACGAAAGCCGTGTACTCTGATGCTATCCATCGTTCATTTGCAGCTCGGAACATCGTGCATCACCTCGAAAGACAGATGGCGAATGGTGACTGTATTTGAATGCGACATCGAATAGTTTGCAGAAAAGATGAGTTCAACAAGGATCGCTTATTTGGAAGCTGTCGTCGAATAGACATCAATATATCGACGAGCTCTTTAACCAGATTAGCGCTGGCATATCATGTCTGGAAACAGTGATACACAGTCCTTCGGAGAGAGCGCACCGATAAATCGGGCTCGATGTCCTGTGTAGCCCGTACTAGGATAAATGTGAACATGAAACCCTCATCGGCGCCCAAAGGCGTCGTGTGAATGCCCAAAAATCGAAAACCCATGGTTTAGATCTGACTCAAACTGCAATAAATTCAAGAAGTCTTCAATTCCACCGCCTCCGCTCACGCACGCGTTCCCTGAGGCGCTCTTCGAGTTCGTCGATACACAGACCAATATGCATATGCAGATATATATAGCCGTACATAGCCCTAATTCGGTGTCCCGAGTGCGCATGCTAGAGCGTCGTCACCGTCACCACTTGTCGCCGCGGTGATAGTCGATTCAGTCGAAGAGCCCGTGGATGGCCCCGTAACACCCTCGTACTCCTCAACATGACTCTGGTATTTCGGGAGCAACGCCTCTCTCTTTGTTTGTTGTTTTAGTGCATATGCTTGGATTGAGTTTTCTCTTGTGAGAAACGCCAGTGCAACGTCGGTATGCTGTTCGCAGCGAATAAATAAGACAGCTAAATCAAACAAGCGATAGTTTTAATTTCAACTTACGTTAAGTGAGCCGTCGAACGTCTGTGGCTTCGATGCGTCGACATCACGCGGACGAGAGAATAACAGGCACTCGAGAAAATCGCACCAGCATCGTGAGTCGCATCATGGCTTCCACGGGTGCTTTCACGGGTGCAGCCTGCTATGCATCTAGCATCTCGGGTCTCGATACAATATTACTGAGCTGACTGCGCTATTCAAATTTGGGGCAATGGCTAAAAAATCAGTGGTAGGCATAGGAAGACAAGTGTACCTTAGCAGAACGAGTTAGTCTTAGCAGGAGTTCGTCGACTGGAATGCGTCAGTGTGTGGTGGAAAAAATCTGACACACAGGAGTGCACTTCACCGCCTTCGGGTACAGAAGATGTAACTAGCCTAAAGCGTACGACCGTTGAGACGTTAACATTTCGGCACCCTCGCTCAAGATTTCTTCAGAATGGAATGTCTGAAAGCAAGGGGTGGGAGAACAACTTGCTCAAACTTTGATCAAGGTAGCAAACTGAAGCTGGGAAAATATAAACAGAATAAAGACGCCGTGGCCTTCGGTAATTACTGCAGTGATCTATGAGGTCGCTCGAGCACTTGAGCCATGTCCCATCGGCTTCGTTTGCTGGCATCTTGAAACATCGCTGTCGACAACAGGACCAACCCATCGTCGTTGTCCAGATTTGTCATAGTGGCAAAATATTCGCCGTATGGGCCTAATTCCGATGACCAAGTCGGTCGCTCATCACAAGCAAATCTGGTGCCTTTTGCTTGAGCTCTGCCACTGAGCGGCAGCCCAACAAGCCCATGGCAAGATGGACATCGCGAGACAGCAACGTCAAAGCCTTGTCGACCCCATCAAATCCCCCTGCAGCAAGACCAAATAAATAAGCTCTACCGATTGCAACAGAGTCAGCCCCACGAGCGAGGGCTTTTACAATGTCTAAGCCACGTCTTACACCACCATCAAGAATGACTTCGATGTCGTCACCCACAGCTTCACGCACCTCAGGCAGTACGTCGAATGTTGCAATCGAATCTTCCAGCTGCCTACCACCATGATTAGACACCCAAATCGTATCGAATCCAGTTTCCAACGCACGTGTCGCGTCCTTTGCTGAAGCAACCCCTTTAAGCGCCACTGGACCAACATCTCCCCACTCTTGGCAAAGCCATTCTGCATCTTTCCAGTCAAACTCGGGTTTCATTTGTGCCGCAATGAAATCAACCAGTGATTCAGCGGGAAAATCTGCGTCTGGTACCGCCTTGTAGCCATACGGGACACGGGACATGAAGTCATAAGTCCACGCTGGTGCCTTCACCGCATCGATGCATTGTCGCATTGAGTAAGTAGGGGGAACTGTGAAACCTGTTCTTGTATCCCGCTCACGATTTCCAACCCATGAAAAGTCAGCTGTTAGAACGAGAGACGTGAAGCCTGCGTTCTTAGCGCGATCAAGAACCTCCTTCAATAAAACCCTGTCACGCCAAACATAAAGTTGTAGTGCCTTCGCCCCATCTGGGTGTGCCTCACGCACTTCTTCAAAGGTACTCGTCGTCAGTTGTGACAGTGCCATACCAAGACCGTGCTTTTTCGCCGCTTTTGCACTCGCGATTTCACCGTCTGCATGAAACATACGCTGACCTGCACAGGATGTCAGAAAATACGGCATTCGTGTGTCAAATCCGAGAATCTTCGTTTCAAGGTTGATATCACCGTTTCCAACACCGTGTAGGACTGCGTGGCGTAGTTGTACGTCGTTGAAAGCCTCTTGAGAACGTCGAAGCGCCCGTTCAGCATCGGCACCGGAATCAAGATATCCAAATACCATTGCATGTGCGCGCTTCTGAGCGGCTTCTCTTAGATCATAGATGTTCACTGCTTCTCTGACTCGCTTCTTTGAGGGTGCGTCAAGTATGGGCATCACCACTGGTTTCAGCATAGCAGCGATCGGACGAAGTGAGTAGACTATATTACTCATCATGTGCTGCCAAGTGGACTTAGCAGCGTTCACCTTCGCTGCAGCGGAAGCCATATCTTCACTTCGCCCGTGCGTTTGCTCGACTGGAGCTTCAGAAGCCAAGCACTCTCTGCCAACTTTGCAGGCCTTTCGCGCGGAATTCGCGTGTGAGCGCAGCATAAGCTGAAAGTATGGCAGAGTCATTTCACTTGTACAGAGCGCATCCGCTAGGATGCGTCCGTTGCCTCCTGGCCATACACGCTGAGCACAGCGAAGGGCCATCGTGCAACGCGTCTATACGTTATTTGACGAGGAGAAAGGCGTAGTGACGCCAACTTCGGTTGTACCGTGGTGCTCAAATTACTAGATCTCGCCAGCGTTGACACAGGCTGCGCTCGAATCACCGCGAAGCACGCTGTGTGCTCACTACAGCGAACGAACACTTGGCACGTGTTCGACTCGAGACGCACACGCGCCAACAGCTGTATGCAGAAATGAATAAATACCCAAATCAATATTGTGATTCCAGTATTAGTATAACGTTTCCGAATATAAATATATTCGGAAACAGGTAATCGCTCAATAAATTTTTATTGAGCGATTACCTGTTTACCAGATGAGACATTGCCCAATTACCCCGTTGGTAAGCAAGCCCGCATTAAACGACGTTGAGCGACGATGCGCAGTGATGCGCGCGCCATACTTGGCGTCGGCACGCGTGCGAGCTTCGATGAAATCAGGCGAGCTTTTTTGTCGCATGCTGAGATTCTGCGACCCGAGAACTCTGAAAAGACGAAGCTCCAGTACTTCTTGGCTTTTCAAAGCACGAAGTTTGCATATCAGCAGTTACTCGAAACTCACGGCATCAAAGAGGATCCAGCCCTCACTAAATATTCCAACGAGTGGCAAAATCACGTGCGCAGACATGATCACTCCTCGATATCGACTTCATCGCCAAGACTGCGTGATAAATGCTCTATGGCTAGTTGTCTAACACCATGTACCAAAAGCAGGAGAAAGCTGAACTTGGGCACACAATGTCACTACACGGATGATAGGTTGCTTCAGAAAATCCAAGGCCATAGAAGGCATACGACACGAGCACGTACATATGGCACACTTTCAAGGAGCGTCAACACACAAAGGTTGGCCAAAGCTGTCATGTTTGGCATAGTGGCCGTTTCTAGCTGGAATTTCGTGCACTATTAAACTTTTCAGTGTGTTTGTATGCTGTTTGCACTAAATACTCGCCAAGCGAGATCCTCGCATGTATACTCGAAGCCCACACAAATAAGTTTTGTACCATAATAGTTCAAAATCAATCAAGCTCAGTCTTGCGGTTTGTTTTCTTGCGTTCTCCTCGCATTTGCTCACCGTTTACATAAAATTTAATCATCCCTCTCTGTGCACAATATAACGTCGAGATCCCGTACATGATTTTGTGTTCTCGAAAGTTGCACTCTCTTCGATCTGACATGACTTTTCGTAACGCCTAAGCTAAAATTCTCTCTCAAAGATACCATCGAGCATAGCCACTGCGTGTATTTAAAGGTCTTTGTAAAAACTGATTCTGGATAAAACCTCAACTTGGCTTCACGAATCGGCTGTGAACGGTGTTGTTCGTTCTTTATTCACCAAATGAAGCCCAGCCCAGTTTCACGCTTATAAGCGTTTGTAATACTTGGCAATTAAGTTGAGATACTCTTCTGAATAAAGGATCCTTTCGTGGAGTGTCAAGCGCGGCTAAAACTAGTTAAGGTTTGATTACATAGAACACAGATGCTACCAATACTGTTTGCTTTCAATATAGATTTTTCATCTCGCGTTCAAGATAATTGCCAATATTTCGAGCGGCAAAAGAACGACGTTTCGCGTCGAAGTATACTGCCTCTAGTACATTCAAGTCTGAAGGGGCGTACAAAGTCGCGCTCCTCGAAATACCAGCCGCTTTGATATCATATGCCCCACCAGGTCCAACATAACCATCATCCACAAATCTGTATTTGAAAAGATCCGTGATTGAAATAGAGTCGGCAGGTAAGCGCGCTGCTAGTGTTAAGGTGAAAGTGTTGAAATTGCCCATAACGACGATTTCTAAGTTGTTATTGACTGAGCTCTTAAGCAACTGCTGCAGCTCAGCAACCTTACGTTCCATCTTGGGCACGTAACGCCATTGCTGCCTCGTTGACGCTAAGACTAGTTCACCCATAATCACTGTAATTTGTGAAATTTTTTCAAGCCAACCTGATTCAATCAGGTCTCGTACTACATCCTTTACAGGGGTCGTCGGGTACACGGCAAGACCGACATGGCTACCTGTGTCTACAATAGCATCCACACACTCAAACAGACAATCGTAGTCCACTCTACCCCAGTTACCTTGTAACCAGAATGACTCAATATGCAGGGTCACAGTGTGGACACCAGCAGCAGTGTATGTTTTTAAGTCCCCAGGGCCAATCTTTTCCAGAAACAAGTGTGCTTCCAACTTAATGGGCAACTGCGCAAGTTCTTGTAATTGTAAATCTGCACCGGGCAGCAAGTCAGGCGTCACTAACATTTTTTGATCGAGCACACCATCCGCTATGCACAACACAGCCCGATCGAATCCAGCTTTTCTGAGGGCTTCTATACTTTGAGAAAGCGACTCACATTTCTTTCGCGCGGGTGATGCATAGATATTTGGCACGAGGCTTTCTTGTTGGTTTACACAAACCGATTTACCAATACGGTGAATGCGGCTGCAGTACCCACTCATGCGTCGGTGTACACGAGTAAGTAATGCGTTGCCCGTGTTAGTTAACCGTTGAGCGGATGTAGTCGAAAGCATATCGTATGATATCGCGCGTCACTGTGTTATACTTTATGAGGGCATACAGGTCGCGATGCTTCTTTTTGACTCGACAAATAGAGGAAGCATGATTTTGATTCAGAAGATGAATGGTTTATACTTTTGCAGTTTTTGATGTAAAATATGAGCACTTGATGCAATATGACATATACAAATATCTAGGCTCGTGTCGAAAAGCTGCGCGTGACGCACACGTGCTGACGAACCTCAATTCCCGCAACTTCCTCTTCGGAACTGGACAACGACCATGACTTCGATGGCGCAAACCGAGCCTATCCATCGCAAATTTACGACTTCTCGAAGAACTCCATGTAGGCAAGACTGCGCGCGGCGGACGCTCGTGCGCGTAAGGGATTCGCCTACGTCAAAGTCAGTAGAATCGCGCCCGGTTCAGATCATACCGAGTGTGCTTCCAGCGGACTGGGCTAATATGGGTCAAGCAGTTAAAGATCTAGAGGCTGCAGGTGTCGATCGCATCCAGTTTGACGTCATGGATGGTAACTTCGTACCTAATCTCACTTTTGGCCCTGAAATGATTGCCGCTTGTCGCAAATACTGTAACACTCCCTTCGAGACGCAACTCATGGTATCCCAGTATGCCAGTGAGACGATGCTAGAGGACTACGTAGAAGCGACCAAGGGCCCGAACGGCGAGCCTGGAGTGGTGATAATCCACGTTGAAGCCTGCGATCATCTTCATCGAGTTCTGGGTAGGATTCGAGCTGCTGGTGGGAGCCCTTCAGTCGCTCTCAACCCACACACGCCAGTTTCTATGGTGTTAAATGTCCTGGACATGGTCGATCATGTGCTTATTATGACAGTCAATCCAGGATTCGGTGGTCAGGTTTATATACCGACGATGATAAATAAAATCCGAGAGTTACGTTCCATCATCGTCGAACGTGGCCTTGATGTAGACATTGAAGTCGACGGAGGCATCAAGGCTGACTGGACAATTGCAGCTTGCGCTGAAGCCGGTGCTAACTGTTTCATCGCTGGTAGTGGTATGTTCGCCTATTCAAATCTGAAGGATGGGTGCGAAGAGCTTCGCAACGTCGCAAAAGCAGCGCAAAAGGGAGATATGCCGTTAAAGGGTGAGACAAAGTGAACATGCAGCCCCTCGACATCACGCGGAGGTTCTTTCAAGTCTGAATATCCGAATGGAGCGCGCCATAAGTCACGGTAGTGTAACTGGCTTTTATTCGAAGAGCGTACAGTATGTGACTTAAGTCTAGTACTATTACTAGTGTTTTCGAACAAACGGGGATATTTTGCAACTTTTAACTTTGTTCACGCATAGCGTCGCCACGAGTCTTTTCAGGATATCAACAACGCGTTAGAAACGCCGTTAAAAGATCTTTCGAACATCGCGTGTCTTGTCGGAGGCGACTTGTTTTCGAAGCCTCGGAGTTGAAAATCGAATTGAAAAAAGCAACTTCATCGAAAAGCGAGCACCCCTCATCGCCTCATCGTAGCAGCTGGAGAAACTTGCCCTCCCAAGCTTTCGTTCAGAGGTTGAAGGCCTTTTGGAACCGCTCTGGCTCCAAGGCGTGCGTGCTACGGTTTTCTCACCCGTCGCGACCATCGCGAACACCACAAAAGTTGCAAAACTTTTTTACAGACTGAGTGCACCCGACTGTATTGACTGTAGTGACGACCGGCAGGCATCACATACCGAGCGGGCGTCGAGGATCGTGCGAATGTGCGAAAAGGTTGCGACCAAATTCCACTGTAAAACACGTTTTTTTCGGAAATACAAGTATTAATACTTGTGTTTCGGCCTTAGTTTTTTCAATTTTAATTTAAATACACGCGCGTCGAACACGCGCGTCGAACACGCGCGTCGAACGCTTGAACGCCACGCACACTTAAACGCCTCGCACACTGCTGCTCTGGAGAACTCGAAGCATCAGTAATCGATGCATTAGCGCACAGATGCTGCTTGTTCTTTCCACAAAAACTCTTTTCACGACTGGGAACAAACATGTGCGACGCACCAAGCATCGCACGATGGTTACTATGACGGCCAAGCCCACCGCCCATGCTACGGTCTCTAACGTGTTCAACAAGGGTAAAAAGTACACAAACATCAAAGAAGCCGCCGCAATGGGACTTGTCGGGGCCTGCGCACCATTTCCGAATGGATTCGACGTGCTCGGTTCTGCAACGGTGTCGATGGTTCGACTTTGCAGCGCTACCGTGAGGCTGAGCTTATGCACGGACGCGTGTCCATGCTCGTCACGGTCGGGTTCCTTGTCGGCGAGCAAGTCCAGGGAACGTCACCTTTGTTGTACGCCCAAGTCTCCGGTCCGGCAGTGAACCACTTCCAGCAAGTTCCGACACTTTTCTGGTTGCCAATCGGTATGACCATCGCAATTGCAGAATCTGTGCGCTTGCAAAAGGGTTGGCAAGACCCAGGTCTCCCTACAGCCAATCCGGACAGTCTCTTCTTACTCAAGGACGGCTACGCGCCCGGGGACTCAAACTTCGACCCACTCGGCCTTGGCAATGGCAAATCACTCACTCCACGAATCTTTCAAACCAATGGTGAGAGAGAACTCAATGCTCTTCGCCTGAAGGAACTCAACAACGGCCGTCTTGCCATGATTGCAATCTCTGGCATGGTTGCCCAGGAACTTGTCGATGGCTCGAAATTGAACCTGTTTGACAATGTCCTCGTGGCGCGCGGCAACGGTGAGTTGCAAGCGATGAAGGAGATGTGCGCTCGCAAGCCAGACGATGCCGTGTGCGTGAAGGCGTTCGAAGCCACTCTCGAAGCCACCAGCCCAAGTATGTTCCCCGTGATGCTTGAGAGCGCGACGGGTAGCTTAGATTTTGATCCGATTACGCCTTTGGTGGCTTAATAATTTACATAAATAAACAATAGGCTCGTCGCGGTTTTAAGAATCGATTCGTGGTGCTTGTCTTCTGCTTACATCGACTAAGAGCAATGTGTCACTTGTCACAAAGTTGCCTTCGGTGTAAATAGCCTGGTATAGAATGTCGCTTGTGTCACGGGGTGGAGGATCACAAGTGGGCAACGAAACGGACCGAGGGGTGGTCTGACCAGCGACTACATCGCCGGGCGAAAAGAAAGGCATCTACAAAGAAGAACGGAATGCGTCGTACCAGATGTACACCGAGACCAAGGTCTACGAAGGTGATTGGTACATCAACGTCGACGTCAAACACGATGAATCACACTACGAGAATCACTGACTGGACATGTGACCGAAGTGATCGTCATCGCGCGGCTCGCCGCGATGTGCGGTTTTATCATGTTGGGGTACCCCAAATAAAAAAAAGTTTATTTTTATTACTCTTACTTCTCTTTTTTAGGGTCACCCCTCGTCCTCTCCGTGTGCTTTGCAGTACCCCGATCTCGTCGAAGAAGTAGCAAAAGTAGCAAAAAAGTAGTGTTCCAGAAGGTATCCAATGGGAATTTTTATTTTTTACCACTCCACGAAAACATATTTTCCCCAGGGGCCACCTTTGGGAGGCGTGCAAAAAGTGCTACTTTGCTGCTTTCGTCAGACTCGGGCAGGGTGGCTAAGTGATTCCATGCCTTGCGTTCAGAGATTCCATTCTGAAGAAATCTTAAGCGAGGGTGCCGAAATCTTAAGCGGAATCGCCAAGGTCTCAACGGCCGCACGCTTCAGACTAGTTACATCTTCTGTACCTCCAGGCAGCGAAGTGCTCCTCTTATTTACCGGGTTTGTACCACCACGCACCGAGCTCTTCCGGTCGACGAAATCGTTCCGCTGAGAGTTTGCAGGCGCACCTGTCTTCTTTTGCTTGACGGCATCTACATCGCACTGATCCTCGCTGTCGCTGGTGACGATGAACACCCGTGAAGACTGGTACGATTCCATCGCGCGACAACAGTTACTTCATAGGGGTCCGCTACTGTGTGCGCCACTGTGCGCGAAGTGTCACAACGCGAGCAACTCTCGGGTCTGCTTTACCGGGCACCAAGTTGAAATGCGCGACATGCACTCCTAAGTTTTTCATGTGCAGAGGTCACTTACACGTAAACATCACTAAGATAGAGCGCATTAAGAGTGGAATATAGGAACTGTCGAAAAGCTGTAGAGTTTCTCTTTCAGTCGTGAAGAGTGGCTGGTCTTCATACCCGTACTGGCTTCAGTGAGCTTCGCATCGGGGCAGCTACGGGAACCTGGCACGCTATCAGTATTACAACGGACGCGTGCTAAATATGGTGGCGAGTGGATGAAAAGAACGCTGTTTGATGAGTCACAGAGAGAAACCGGATTAATCGCCCAAGATGTGTGGTATGATGCGTCCTAATAAAGACACATTACTTCGTTTCGATCGACGCAACGCCCCCGGGAGGGAAGCCTATGGGCGGTGACGACCCACAATCCCCGCAATCGTGACCCGCAATCGTGCATCACATGAGAGCACGTGCTTGGCGCCTGAAACTTTCCCGTAACCAAAATGACGAAAATAGGCCGAGAATACACCTTATACGAAGATTTTGTTGTGAATTACGACGAATCGATGGATAACGTGCAGCTCTGCGTGATTGCTGACGGCGCACCGGCGCATCTGAGAACGATAGAGGTCGTCCAGCACGATGCACAAGACTCGAACGGCGAAGAAACAGAATATAACTTCTACGCATTTGTGCACACTAGCTCCATCTTCGTGACCAATGGGCTTTCGCTTCACCGGTTCGCGCTGGATCTTATACGAAGCGAGCCCCATACGGTTCAAAACTTTTCGCCAGAGGAATACGGCCGGTTAGTTGAAAACGCGCGTGGTTGACGCGTGGCAATTGCGCGTGGCAGCATATTGAATACCATAAAATAAAGTATCATATGTGATATGAATATATATTGTACACCCATTTTACATATATACAATCCTGGTCCATGTGTATTTTTCCATTATGGAAATGGGATGTTGTGAAAATTACATAAATTAAAATCTTAATTGCTCGAAAAATAACGTTCTATCAAAAAATAAAATTAACGCTTTCACACGCGGGTGTCCATGAGGAGCATTCTGTTCCTCTTCCATTGGAAGATATGCTCAAGCAACGCCCTCGCTGCTGAGCTGAGCACACCACTTTTCAACACGTGTGTCCGTCAATTCGGCTTCATTTACCTCATCAATGGGAAGACCGAGGAATTGGCCATCCACAACGGAACGGCTGTCTGTGAAGTCATAGCCGTCTGTTGACGTTGTACCACACATCTGAGCGCCTGCTTCCATCAATGCACTGTGCAGCTCTTCAATGGCGTCACAAAAATAGTCACCATACCCACAGCTGTCGCCGCAGCCGAACACAGCAGCCTTCATACCAGTGAGATCCAGTCCTCGAAGTGCGTCGAGCTGCTCATCCCAGGCCGTTCCTGAGCGATTCTCGTCTGCACCCGTGTTCCACGTCGGCGCACCCACGATGACGGAATCGAACTCCAGCATCTTCGACACGCTTTCTTTTTCGACGTCCAACGGTTCAGAAATTTCGCCGTGCGACCTAAACTTCTCTTGTATTTGTTCGGCCACGCCCTGAGTAAATCCCGAGGTCGTGGCAAAGAACAAGCCTACCTTCGCTTCTATCTTTGGTGCCGTCGACCTGCGGTACGTCGGTTGTCGTGCATCGCGAATGCTTCGACCCATGAAGTTCCCATACTTGAGCGTATTCGTCGTCGCTGAAATCATCGTTCGTGTCCGTCGCAGTGTGTGTTCTGAGTTGGCGGAATCGATGCCTTCAACTGCGATGAGTGTGCAGCAAGCGTGTGCCACGCGCGTGTGGCAATGTTCATATAGAGTACCTTCGACCTCGTGAATCCGTATTAGAAAATATTATGAGCTATAAATATGAAATTTACTTTCACATTCAACTTTACTGGGTGTGTGCGCAGACTACTGGGCATCTTTAGTACGTCGCAACATGGCAGCTTTATGGTTATTTATCTGATTTAAACGTACAACGAGGGCAATAAACGTTGAAATGGTCACCATCGCCACCGATTCACGTTGCCCCTCATCGAAAGCGCCCCAATTTTCTTCGAAAGATCTGTATCTAACGCTGCGTAAAGGACGTGACAGCTTGGCGATGCGTGCACGTTGCGCTTCTCCCGAGAAAACAGTCGGCCGAACGCGGACACCATCAGCTTTTGTCACAGCTATATAGCCATTTTCAACGTTCACAGCCATAGTATAATCAGCGGCGGTGTCTAGTTCACTGGCGCCTGTGGCGTGGGTGTGGTGTGCCCCGAAGAGAAGTGCCGCATTGCAGAGTGAGCATCGACGTCCAATAGCGTCTGATCTCCGAGAGCTTTTCGAATTTCGATCTGCAAGCGTGTTTGCGCTCGAATTGCCGCCTGGGGTAGGGTAGATCGCTTGCCGTTTTCCACGGGCTGCCACGTTGACATCTTTGGCACTGGTCCGGAACTTCTCAGCAGTGTGAGTGCGGCAGCGAACGTCCCTAGCGGCAACGACGCCCGGCGTCACTTTCACTGGCGCCATCGAAGCCAAGGGCACCAGGCGCACAATATTGCAATTGGAGCGGCAACGAGTAGCATAAGTCGAAGCGTTTGCACGTGGCGAGTGTGTTCGACACGCGGCGAGTGCACCTGTTCGAAATATAGTTATATACCACAATATATAGTTATATATTGTGGTATATACAGGGATTGTCAATTTTGGTTGGGATGTGTAGCACTTTGGGCGCTTATATGAGTAACTAAAGCATATATATTGGTGTGTCATTTGCCCATATGATAGTCTAAACTCTAGCAAAAATCGAGTTTCAGAAAAGGCACGTTTTTGGCACGTGTCCATGGAACCCTCGGCGATTTTTGACGTCTAACCCCTAGTTTCTAAACCCTAGTTTCAATGTAATTATTGGATCTGTGCTTGAACATCCGATGACGAATAAAATAAACAAAGGACTGCGACACCCTAGCAAAAATGAATTTCATGGGTCGCGAACCAACACTTGTCCAGCCGACCACCTAGAGGCCTCGTCGGCGCCCTCGGCTACACCTGTGGCCACCAGCCGACGCTCGACGAAAGGAACTATGGCAACGTACGAAGCGACAGATGAGACGAACGAGTTCGTGAACACCTGTTCAAAGCGACCGCGGTCGCTCAACTGCGAAGTGGTCTCGATCGCCGGCTGGCCGAATTCAACGGACGAAAATAAGGATGTGTCGGGGAGTTTCACGACGACGGCGGTGGTCGAACCTATGGTGCCAGCGAACGATTGGCTAAGCAACTTTTTGAAAGACCTTGACGAGGAGCAAACCACGGCGCCAGATGTTGCGAACTCAGGCGAGCCGACGGATGAGGCTACGGGCCTAGGGTCCCTGGACGTGCTGACCGCAGTGGACACGCCATCTCGTCCAACGACACTTAAGCCATCCACTACATTGAGCGAACAGACGAAGAAGGCGAAGAGAACGCGAGAGAAACTTCGACGCGATTCGTTGAACAGTCGCTATCAGCAACTCAGCGCAGTGCTCGAACTGGGTGAGTCAAAGAAAAGTGATAAGGAAGCGTTGGTGTCTGCAGCCACAGATTTGATAAAGCGTTTGCGTGCTGAACAAGTGAGGCTAGCAAATATGATCATGCGATTCCAGGACGAAAAGTTGCAGAAAGCGGGTCTCTTTCGAGCGCTCGCAATGGAACGCGAGCAGCTCGTGAAAGAAAAGGCACAGTTATTGGAAGAGAAGCTTCACGTTGAAGGGCACTTGCAACGTTTCTTGGTAAGTATGCCGTTCGCATCTCCCATGCGTGATATGGTGTCGACGAAATCGACGAGCGGCGTTCCAGCGTGGACCATGCCCGCGCCCTTCGCCCCGGCGAACGAAGAGGAAGACACCGTTACGTTGCGCCCCCCAGTGGCGTAGTGTCTAAAATGTTAAAATATTCCGCCGGAAAACTGGAAACGCTAAACCCTAGCAAAAATCGAGTTTCAGAAAAGGTGCGATTTCGAGGCGAAAGTGCAATTGTCGCCGTGCCACAACGCGACGGATGGTTCGGCGACAAGGCGAAACTCGTGCGAGCGATCTGGACTGTCCAGACGTGCGCAGCGCCCTCGAAATATATATATATAGAACGCGTCGGTGAATTGCGCGGCGTACTGGCAGCGAACGTGAATAAGGTGAGCCCGGGTGGTGGCGGCGCATGCCTTCGGCGTAGCAAGAACGCTAAGTCTGCCCGCCGTGCGGTGCCGCCGAAGACGTCTTGTCGAAACAGCTTTAGCGATGATCAAACCGATGCGCGACCGTGGCGGGCGACGGGTGCGAGCGGGCCGACGTAAAAACATGCGTGAGCTTCGTGGAGACCCACGGCGTAGGTGAAAAGGTTTGTTGTTTTTGACACGCGCCTGGCGACCTGGTTTTGACACGCGCCTGGCATAAAGTTCACACGTACGTCCATTTTTACCGGCGAAGATAACGAATACACTTAAGCCATCCTGCCCGTTATCGGGGGCACACCACGTTATGGCGACATCGATTTGGGGAGTTCGTCGAACTACTGGAGAAGGACATACACTCACACCATCCACCGTAGCTTCGAATCCGCTCTCTCAGACGACCGCATCAAGACTGGCGAAACGCTCGTGGAAAACGCCACCGAGACTCTCTTGAAATTGAAGCCTCAAACATACGACACACTCGTTTGAGTTCGACAAATTCACCGAGGAAGAGTACAGCAATGTGTCGTCTGATAACACGGTGTTTAGTGCGCACAGCAACTGTTGGGCAGACCAAACGGAGCTGATTGAAAGCGCCATCGACGAACGCGAAGAGTTCCCATGGGTTCGCCGACGTCTAACGGAACAATCAGAAAAGGAGACTGGGTTGATCGCGCAGGACATTTATTACGATTGTCCTGAATTACGCCATCTTATCTCCCTTCCCAGCGACGCAACGCCCGCAGAAGAAAAGCCAACCGGTAGCGACGACCCGCAAGGCGACCCAGATTACGACAGCGCAGGTTGGGGAACGGAGCCAGCGTCTGTATCGTACACTCAAATCATTCCTGTGCTCGTCAAGTCAAACCAGGAGCTGCACGAACGAATCGTTGATCTAGAGAGTGCGCAGGTGACGTATGACGCCCAAATCGCCGATTTAGAGGCCGCAAACGACGCGAAACAACGCCGCATCGACGACCTCGAAGAGGCCCAGTTTATTACAAGACGTGGATAGCTAACCTACCACACACAGCAGAAGAAACAACAGAGTGGTTGGGGCACCCTGATACTTTCTGCGTATCGCATAGCGGCTTCGGCAGACGCCGAGCCAGTGCAGAACGCAAAGCAATACGGTCTGGAAACTGGCTCCACGACCGGATGAATGATTGCTTCCTTCCTTTCTCCGGGCTCGGTTGGCTGGGGCGTATCTTTCACGAAGTATTGAACAAACTCGGAGAACGTGACCCCGGCAGTTTCGTTTCGATCAGCTTCTATACGAAGGTAAATGTTTTGTATATGGGTTACTATTCTATCAGTGTCCACCCGGGATAGCTTTTTGTTCTTTGGGTACGCTTGCCAAGTTTTGCATAGACGTTCACCGATATTCTCATTCATCCAGGCTTGCGAAAGCTCCACCATGGATATTTCACCATCCCTGTCTTTGTCGATCATGTCGAAAAACTGCTCAAGGTTTCGATCATGAATTCGAGCGGCGCGTCCAGGCTAAGAGGTGTCGCCTGTTTTGCCGGCATTTTCGCCCTGAGCTCGAAATATCTCTTGAACTCACCAAAAGTGACCCTCGTACTCTGATCTGCATCGATTTTGTCGAAGATATTCTGCGCACGGCGCAATTTCTCCGCGGCGTCAATCGAATCCGTCGAACATGCAATATCTGACCCGACGGTAAGAAGTTCTCCGACTTCTGGGTCATCCGATCAGGCTTCCAAGAATTCGGCTGGGTCGATCTCACCATCGCCATTCTTATCAATTCTTTCAAACACGTGCCTGAGCGTCGCGACGTCGATCGCCATCGCGCGCTTAGGTCGGATCATCGTTTGCGAGTTTGCATTGTGTTTTCGCTCCATTTCCACCTTTGCAGGCGATTCAAACTGCCTCCGCGGGCCGTACTCCGAGGTCCTTCTCCGGGGAATCGCTCGCCGTGGGGTTTGCGTAGAGTCCCCCCGGTCGCCGGGACCATCGTCTTCGGCACCACTGGCGCCGACGCGCGAATGAGGCGTCGTGTAATCTACATCCGAAACGCTTCCTCCGTCGTCAGACATGACGTGCGGCGATGTCTGCAATGAACACCGGCGTTGTCGTGCCACAACGGGCGTCACTTCCTGGCGTACTCCACCCGACCGCAGTAGACGCTAAACCCTAGCAAATATTGAGTTTTAGAAAAGGTCCGTTTTTGGTGCGTTTACAGTGGAACCTCGGCGATTTTTGACATCTAAACCCTAGTTGATAAACCCTAGATACAGTGTAATTACGACGTTTCATAAGAGTACCCCCAACTACGAGTCGTGACCCATACAGTAAAAATATCACGTCCCGGCGGTCCGGTCCCCATATACTATGAGATTTATGCCATTCATCCCGCGCATAAAGTCGGGTTTATTACTGTAATAGATTACTGCACAGTACTGTGCAACTGTACAGTAGTAGTAGTTGCATCGCACGGATCACGTTTTCAGTGTCCGGGCCTCGACGCCGTGTTCATCGTCTCACCCTCGAAGCCTTCGTATTCGTCGAGAAAGATGGAATACAAAAGCGAGCG
>Ga0315315_10001343_pt1 | contig 22464 bp, 31 predicted proteins | sample M140m3416metaG_FD_203699 | JGI IMG/M metagenome (GOLD analysis project Ga0315315, IMG submission 203699) | Ammonia-oxidizing marine archaeal communities from Monterey Bay, California, United States - M1 40m 3416 | ecosystem: Environmental > Aquatic > Marine > Intertidal zone | place: USA...
GTTCGAAGTAACATATGTTGACTATAAAATTAAAATGAACCCATACGCTATTCAATTTAGCGACGAAGGTCCAGATAGGTTAACAATGGAACAATTAGAAAGACATGATTTTAAAAGTGGAGATAAGTTTGTATTGTATACCGATACAACTGGCAAAGTCACCTTAAAAAAAGATAGAGATTCTACATCAACAACCTGGTCAATATAGAACCAAGCACCCATAGTTCAACTGGATAGAACATCGGCCTTCTAAGCCGAGGGTTGGAGGTTCGAGTCCTCCTGGGTGCGCCATTTTATAAATACTAGTATGGACACTAATCATCTAAAATGTAGAGCTCCTAAATGCAAATACGTAGGTCCGGTATTACACTTTGCATTCATATATAATACCACTCTTTGCCCCTCCTGCGCTACTAAATTAATCTATCAAAAGAATTTAGCATCGAGTAATTTACTCTGGAAAAAGGTTATAACTCGTTAGCAATCGTCACAGTTACGTGAATTTTCGTCAGTTTTTGATCTTTTTTGGGGGGAGGGGGGTTCTCAAGCACTCAAAAATACGGTATAATACACACATAAATTAAAAAAATAAGGAGTTTTTAATGATACAAAGTTCAATACTACCAAAGCTACTAGCTAAGGAAAACATTACTATTCAGCATGGTAACTATCATACTGCATGGTTCGATGTTGAAAAACGTGTACTTGGTTTACCTATGTGGAAAGATATGGGTAAAGATGTATATGATCTTTTGGTTGGACACGAAGTATCACACGCTCTACATACCCCATTCGAAGGTTGGCACGATAGCCCAGAAAAATTAGAAGGTGCTCCAAGGTCATACCTTAACGTTGTAGAAGATGCACGTATCGAAAGATTTATCAAAAACATATATCCCGGTTTAGTTGGACCTATGGCACGAGGTTATAAAGTACTTCACCAAGAAGGGTTCTTCGGCGATGTAGATAAATTAGAATGGGACGAAGTTAAGCTTATCGATAAGCTAAACATTAAAGCTAAATTAGATCATTTAGCAGAGGTTCCTTTGGATTCAGAAGAACAGGTTTTCTTAGATAGAATGATGACAACCCAAACATTCGAAGAGGTTGTACAATTAGCTAAAGATATCCTAGATTATACCAAAGAGAATCAACCAGAATTATTAGAGCCACAACCTTTACCAGAATCAAATGAAGATGAGGGTATACAAGAAGGCGAAGATAATCTTCCACAGGGACATGACGATATGGATCCACAGGAAGGTTTACAAGAAGAAGAAACAGTTTCAGAAGATTCTGATTCTGCAGATGGGGAAGAATCCGACGATTGCAAAGAGGACAATAAAAACAGCTCAGAAGGCAACGAAGATGAAACCCCATCCGCGGATGATGATTTCGAAGGTGATGCATTAAATCCTACAATCTCAGAGCAACCTACATATTCAGAAGAAGACGTATCTAAGACGGATCAGGCTTTACGTAGGTCAGAGTCTAGATTATTAGATACTGACGATAATGGCGAAAGTCAAGCAGTTCTAATTAATGAAGTTAAAAAAGATCTTAGAAAAAAAGTTGTTATTGACTACCAAACGTTAAGTAAAGCTAGAGCTAAGATAGAAGATTCTGATTCTAGTAAATATAACGGCTATAGTGAATATGTGAAATCTACAAAAAAAGCTGTTAACTTCGCTGTTAGAGAATTTGAACAAAGAAAAGCTGCTTACCAATACACCAGAGCACAAACAGCTAAAACCGGTCGTATTGACGTTAACAAACTTTGGTCTTATAAAACCTCTGAAGATATATTTTCCCAGGTTACAAGATTAGCAGATGCTAAAAACCACGGTATGATAATGCTCGTAGACTTTTCTGGTTCAATGTGTAACTCAATGCCATATGTAATGGATCAGTTATTACACTTAGTTATGTTTTGTAAATCAGTTAACATACCATTCGACGTTTATGGATTTACTAGCACTAACCCAAACATTAAAGACGAAAGCACTTATAATTCAGACGGTGACTTACATCTAAACGGATTATCAATGCCACTTATTTGTTCTTCTTCTCTTAAGAAATCAGATTATGAAAACGCTATCAAGCACATGTATGGAAGAAAGACTAATAATTACTATTGGGATAGTCTTTGTTCATACGAAGAATATGGTTCAACTCCTTTGGATCAAGCTCTTATAGTTTCGCACCACTTAGTAAAAGAATTTAAAATCAAGCACGGTGTGCAAAAAATGAATTTTATTACTTTTACAGATGGGGATTCAAACGGAATAAGTGCTATCCAGGATAGAAGATTAGAAGACAAAAAAATGGACACTAATGGATATTCTGCAGGCTATAAAGCTATCATCGACGGTAAGCTTACTGATCTAGGAAGAAGATACAACTCAACTAAAAATCTTTTAGAAAGCTTAGGCAAAAGATATAATACCAAAACTATCGGATTCTTCATGGCAGATGATTCAGCTCACTGGAGAGATAGATTATATAATATGAGAAGGGATATGCTAAAAGGCGAATACGATTGGGAAGATAATGACAATTTTAAGAAAGAAGCTGCTAAAGAATACAGAAGAAACAAATGCGTTTCTAAGCAGAACGTATTTGGATATGACCAATACTACCTATTAAAAGGTGGCAAACAACTATCTGCAGAAGATGAAGAATTCGAAACATTCGGAACTGAGACCGATGCTCAACTAAGGAATGCATTTAAAAAGCACTCCAAATCTAAAAAACTAAATAAAGTTCTTATGACATCATTTGGTAAAGAGGTGGCTTAATCTGACGAAAATTCACGAAAAAGACACGAAAGGGGGGTTTACAAAGGTCCAAAAATACGGTATAATACATACCATAAATTAAAAAAAACTGAGGAGTTAATATATTATGAAAAAGAGTGAAATGAGACAATCAACCAAAATTATCTTAGAAGAAATATCTAAGAAATTTCCTGGTCAAACAGACTTCCGTAGGGCAATCATCGAAGATATTGCTAAGTCTTTTGGCTATACCCAGAAGGATTATTATCCTTTACTTCAACCAAGCAATCGTGTTAAAATCGGTACTTATTCATTAGACGGTTTATTACCTAAGGATATTACAATGGATCCTATTCCAGCAAACGCAGCTACTATGGCTCAATCAGTTACTTCATTTGGTAATGAAGAAAGAACCTTCGCAGAAGTAGATCCTACTTTCGTAGCTTGGGGTTCTTATACGGACATTATGAAAATTATTAAATCAGAAATGTTTTATCCCACATACGTTTCTGGCCTATCTGGGAATGGTAAAACATTTATGGTCGAACAAGCTTGTGCAAAAGCAGGCAGAGAATTTATTAGGGTTCAAATTAACCCAGAAACCGACGAAGATGATTTGCTCGGTGGATTCAGATTGATTAACGGCGAAACCGTTTTCTGTAAAGGTCCGGTACTAAAAGCTATGGAGAATGGCGCAGTACTTCTACTCGACGAGATCGATAGGGCTACAAACAAGATTATGTGTCTTCAAGGTGTGCTCGAGGGCAAACCAGTTCTTGTTAAGAAAACTGGTGAAACAATTAAACCTACAAAAGGTTTTAATGTTATCGCTACCGCTAACACGAAAGGTAAAGGTTCCGAAGATGGACGATTTACCGCAGCTTCTATAATCGACGAAGCTTTCCTAGAAAGGTTTACTATATCAATCGATCAACAATTTCCATCTGCTTCAATCGAAAAGAAAATCCTCAACAAGCACATGGATAAATTCGATGTTAAAGATGATGAGTTTGTAGATAGATTGGTTACTTGGGCAGATATTATTAGAAAGACTTTCTTCGACGATGGTGTTGATGAAGTTATTTCTACTCGTAGGCTCTGCCACGTTGTACAAACTTTTTCTATCTTTACGGATAGAATGAAAGCGATTGACCTATGTATTTCTAGATTCGATGAAGATACTAAGGCAGCTTTCCTAGATCTTTACACTAAGGTCGACTCAGGTGTTCTAACCACAGATTCCGAAGTAGAAGACTTTGACCATCAAACAGAAGAGGTATAATAATGGCCAAAAAAATAAATTATAAATTTAACGAAGGAGCTCTTATCGAAGAGCTTCAAGCGTATATTGACTCCACTTACGGTGGGCATTATTCTAAAAACAAATTTCAATCAACAGAGTTTATATCAGACTGCGGTCATGGTATTGGTTTTGCAATTGGAAACATACTTAAATATGCACAGAGATATGGCCGTAAAGGTCATCGTACTGATCATAGGAAAGATCTTATGAAAGTATTACACTATGCATTAATCGCTCTTAGCGAGCACGACAGGGATATAAAATGAAAAAAATACCACCAATCTGGTCATCAAGTTCGAAATGGTTTGTTCCATTTCACCTATGTTTGATGTCACTAATACTAATATTCGGTTTATGGTCTAATCACGCGCACGGGTACGACGAGAATGGAGACAGGTTTTGTCTAGCTCAGAATATCTATTTTGAAGCAGGTAACCAACCGTTTGCAGGAAAAATGGCAGTTGCAAATGTTACTCTAAATAGAGTTAACGATTTACAGTTTCCAAACACTGTGTGTGAGGTCGTATATCAATCTAAGGATTATTACAAATCTTGGTCCGGGGAAATGATTCCTAAAAGAGGAATGTGTCAATTCAGTTGGTATTGTGATGGCAAATCAGATGAACCAAAAGACTCTATTACCTGGATAGAATCAATTCGAATTGCTGATATAGCTCTAGAGTCTTCTAACTTTGATATAACAGAAGGATCGCTATGGTATCACGCAGACTATGTTCACCCTTATTGGGCAGATCATTTAGAATATGTTATTCAAATTGAAACCCACAGATTTTACAAATAAGGGGTTTACATTTAGATCTAACTATGGTATAATATACCCTTATTATGGAATTACTTATTAATATTATTTTTCTTTTACTCGCAGCGTGGTTTGCAATCGGTTCTAGTATAATCGTTAGCGAAGAAAAAGAAATGAGGAGAAAAGAAAGAAATGAAACTATCAGATGAAACTATTGCAGTACTAAAAAACTTTGCAACGATTAACCCTAACTTGGTTGTTAAACCAGGTCAGAAACTAAAAACAATTGCCGAATCTAAAACGATTATGGCAGAAGCGGATATAGTAGAAGACTTCCCAGTTGAATTTGGGATTTATGATTTGAATGAATTCCTATCTGTACTAAGTTTAATCCCAGATCCTGAACTAGAATTTTTCGATAACCATGTCACCATTTCAAACGATCAAGTTGGATGGCAACAAAAGGTTACCTATTATTATTCTAACCCAGAGATCTTAACAACTCCTTCGAAGACTATTACAATGCCTTCTGCAGAAGTTGGTATGAATTTAACTGCAGAAGATTTAAAAAAGATAAACCAGGCAGCAGCAGTTCTTGGTCATAGCGATTTAAGTTATGTCCAAGATGAAAGTACCTATGCTAAAATATACGATGCTAAAGATGCTACGGCAAACCAATATACTTTGGATTTAACAATGCAAGCAGACGTAAAAGTACCAAACAAATTTAACTTTGACTTTAATATAGCAAACTTAAAATTGTTACCTGGAGATTACTATATTTCTCTCTCTAGTTCTAAAATATCTAATTGGACTAACAACGATTACCCAGTAGAATATTTTATAGCTTTAGAGAATTCAACGGATTTTCATGTATAAATATAACATGAAAAGAAAAGAATCGCCAATTATGGGATTCTTAATTTGTCAAACCTATAGGAGAATATCATGACAGATGTAAATGAAGCACCAGCAGCAGACGCTCCTCAGATCACTCTTGGTGACATGGCAACAATGGTTCAAGTTGTTGACTTATGTTCTAAGAGAGGCGCATTCGAAGGTCCCGAGCTCGAGACCGTCGGTGGACTGAGATCCAGAATCGTTGCGTTCGTAGAGGCTAATCAGCCTAAAGACGAGCCCGCACCGGAAGGCGCTGTTCCAGAAGTGGAAGCAGAAGTTGTTGAAGAAGCTGAAGAAGCTTAACAAATGTGGGGCTTCGGCCCCACCTACTTTATTATTTAAGGATATATTATGCAAGACTTTGATAGATATGAACTACTCACAGCCTTATTCAAAGGCACAGTCACAGTAACTTTTCGCAAGATAGACACTGATGAAATTAGGGTTATGCCCTGTACACTCAATCCTGAACTCCTAGAAGCTAATGGTGTAACTATTACCGTAGATTATAGTGCTAAGGATCAAGAGCATTTTGCTGTTTGGTCATTAGATAAAAACGCATGGAGATCATTTAGACTAGATACAGTCGAGGGTTGGGAAGTACTATGACAGAATTTTTATGGGTCGAAAAATACCGACCAAACAATATTGCAGAGGTCATTCTGCCTTCCCACATAAAAGCAACGTTCGAGCAAATTGTTAACGGAGGTGAAGTACACAATATGCTCCTAACCGGCACGGCCGGAGTGGGAAAAACTACAGTTGCAAAGGCACTCTGCAATGAACTAGATCTAGATTTTCTATTGGTCAATGGATCAGAAGAAGGAAATATAGACACACTTAGAAATAAAATTAAACAGTTCGCAAGCACTGTTTCGCTCTCGGGTGGATATAAGGTTGTAATCCTTGATGAAGCTGATTGCCTAAATCCACAGTCCACCCAACCTGCTCTCAGAGGATTCATAGAAGAATTTTCTAACAATTGTAGGTTTATATTAACCTGTAATTTTAAGAATAGGATTATACAACCTCTACATTCTAGATGTACTGTTATCGAGTTTAATGTAGCTAAAAAAGATATGCCTGAGCTTTGTAAACAGTTTATGGATAGAGCTACAAACATGCTAGAGATAGAAGGTATATCATACGACAGAGAGATTGTTGCAGAATTAATAATGAAACACCAACCAGATTGGCGTAGAGTTATAAATGAACTCCAAAGATATAGTTCTAGTGGTATCATAGATAGTGGTATATTAGTTAATCTTGCTGATGATTCGATGGATGATTTAATAAAGTTTCTTAGAATGAAAGACTTCCGTAAGATGAGACAATGGGTTGCTGATAATATGGATAGTGAACCAGCTGCTATATTTAGAAAGCTTTATGATACCTCGTATGATTATGTTGTACCTAGATCTATACCGCAAATGATTCTTATCTTAGCAGATTACCAATACAAAAATAGCTTTGTCGCCGATCATGAATTGAATCTTGTGGCATGCTTAACAGAAATAATGGCAAACACGGAGTTTAAATAGTGAATACTAGAGAAATCTTAGAACAACATGTAAAAGAATTGCAAGGACAATTACAAGCAGCTTATGTCCGTATTGGAGTTCTTACAGAAGAGTTAAATAAATATAAAGAAAAATATAGAAATGAAGTCGACGAGCACTTTGATCAAAGAATGAAACAAAAGAGTATGACAGAATTAAATTATGACGGCAACGAGGAAAGAGGCCGTTATGGAGAGGATGAGAGCCTTGGCTGTTAATTGGAACATATCTGGTTATAGGGATACTGACAAGGATCGTATTCTACAGCTGGAAAAAGAAAATGTATCTCTTAAAAAGCAGATAGATAAGCTATTGGAAAAGAATAGGGATTTGCTAAACGATATTCATTCTGCTAGCAGAGAGTTAATTGATTTCCAAAAACAATACCAGAAGAATCAACAGGAAATGTGGGATTGGATTCAATATGAACGAAACTATGGGTATGAAAGTGAATCCGTTTGATTTTATAAATGCAATTAATTTTACAAAAAAGGATCTAATTGTAGATGATATAACTGAAAAAGAATACCAACCTTTTTTAGTCAATAGAACATTATCCCATTTTAAAGATACCATTCTATATGCTAATGAAATGAACGTGAATCACCACATCGATAAGCGCCTTCAGAATCATTTTTTTATAAATATAATTACAAAGAAAAAAAGGTTCTCTAAATGGGTAAAACCATCGGAGATAGAAGATTTGGATTGTATTAAGAAACATTATGGATATAGCAATGAAAAAGCAAAGTCTGTATTACACCTTCTTACTAGCGACCAGATAAAACAAATAAAAAATAGGATGAAGAAAGGTGGACGAACAAAGTAACGAAATTAAAGCATGGATTCCTGACGATATGTTAGAAGTCACATTAAATGAACCTGATGATTTTCTAAAGATTAGAGAAACACTTACAAGGATCGGGGTCGCATCACGCAAAGATAATAAACTATTTCAATCTTGCCATATACTACACAAACAAGGCAGATATTTCATAGTGCATTTTAAAGAATTATTCTTATTGGATGGTAAGCCATCTAATTTAGTAGAGAATGATATACAACGTAGAAATACTATTACTACATTGTTATCGGATTGGGGATTGGTCACTATGGTGAAACCTTCCCAAGCCAAGGACGTAGCTCCACTTAGACAAATAAAGGTTATACCTTTTAAAGAAAAGTCTCAGTGGGAATTATGTCCAAAATATAATATCGGAAATAATCAATCTAAAGATTAATTCCGTATAAATAATATCGAAGAATGCGGCATTGAGCCGGTTCTCGATTAACCTTGCTATATATAGGAGGAACTAAAAATGGTAAGAAATACATTGAACGTACCGCGTTCGTTATTCGTAGGCTTTGAGCCTTTATTAGATGAACTGGAGAGGATTCACTCTGCAGGAAAGTCACCAAAAGATAACTATCCACCACATAACGTGGTGAAGATCGATGAGGAGAAATTTCTCATTGAAATGGCATTAGCTGGTTTTCGACAAGAAGACATATCAGTTGAGGTCAAAGATGGTATTCTCAAGGTAAAGGGTGAGATGCCTAAAGATGAACGTGAATTCGCGTACAAAGGTATATCGTCCCGCAAATTTGAGAAGAGCTTCCGCCTCTCAGAATTTGTCGTAATAGACGGTGCTGATCTGAATGATGGAATACTCGTAGTGTATGCTAGAGTAGAACTTCCAGAAGAGAAGCGTCCTAGGGAGATCAAAATAGGGTCTGCTGGGGCATCAACAAAGAAAGAATTCCTGAAAGGGTAATTCTCAATTAGCGACACTCAGTAGATAGTTGAAACACTTTTTACTGGAGATTAATCATGGAACAAATAAAAGCCTATGTGGCTGAACATGAAATCGCTAAGACCTTAATTGACGCATTGCACGTAACATTAGTATTTGGAGTTTGTGTTGGAACAGCTCCTGCACTAATTTGGCTGGCATCGTACGGTTAAGGAATTAGATAATATGGAACGGGAGGGGAAACTCTCCCCGTTCTTTTTGAAATTAGGGGTTTACAATCCCGCTGAATTATGGTATAATATACATTATGAATTTTTACACAAACGTGTCTCGTTATGGTAATATGCTTCTCTACAGAGGTATAGAAAATGGTAAACGTGTACAAAGAAAAATCAAATACAAACCTACACTCTTCGTAGGAACTAACAAAGCTACTCAATGGAAATCCCTCGATGGGAATCCCGTTGCTCCTGTCCAATTCGAATCTATGCGTGATGCTAAGAATTGGATCCAAGAAAATCAATACGTTGCTGGAAGACACATCTATGGTAACACACGCTACCAATCTTGCTTAGTCAACGACTTATTCCCTGGCGAAATAGAATTCGACAGATCTAAAATTAACGTAACCACTATCGATATAGAAGTTCAATCCGACGATGGATTCCCTGAACCATCTGCAGCAGCTAAAGTAGTTACTGCAATTTGTCTTAAAAATAATATCGACAATACCTACTATGTTTGGGGCTTAGGCGACTATGATGTTACAACATCGCTTATGAAAACCAATCGTGTGGTTTACAAAAAATGTGCAGACGAAAAAGAATTACTAATAGACTTTATTAATCACTGGGCTACTCCATCTAATACACCCGATGTTATCACTGGTTGGAACTCTAAGTTCTTCGATATACCTTATCTGGTCAATCGTATCCGTAGGGTATTTGGTCCAGATCTTGGCGAAGAAAATATTAAAAAGCTTTCCCCTTGGGGTATGGTAGAACGTAGAGAAGCTAGAATAGCTTACAAGTCTATGAACCGAGATGAGACATATGAATTCCAAGGTATATCCCAAATGGATTATATGGAAGTATTTAAAAAGTTTGGTTATGCTTACGGTCCACAAGAATCCTATTCACTAAACAATATTTCACATGTAGTGCTTGGGGAAGAAAAACTATCCTACGAAGAACACGGTTCACTATTCGATCTATACAAAGCTGATCACCAAAAGTTTATCGATTATAATATCAAAGATGTAGAATTAGTAGATCGTCTAGAAGATAAAATGGGTCTAATTACCCTAGGTCTTACTATGGCATATCGGGGTGGTGTTAACTATACAGACGTATTTGGTACTACTGCAATATGGGATTCTATTATCTTCCGTGATCTATATCAAAACAATGTTATAGTTCCCTTTCCTAAAGATTCAGAAAAAGGTAATTATCCTGGTGGTCACGTAAAAGAACCTTATGTTGGCATGCACGAACATGTAGTTAGTTTCGATTTAAACTCTCTATATCCATCTATCATTATGCAGTTCAATATGTCACCAGAAACTATACGAAATGAATATAGTCCAGAACTAAATGTAGAAACAGTTCTATCTAAACCAAATATTAACAAACCAGATAATACTGGTATCGCAGCTGGTGGCCAACACTTCGATACTTCTAAACAAGGTGTACTACCTAAGATCATCGAAGAAATGTACAGCGAACGTGTTACTGTTAAAAAAGATATGCTTAAGTATCAGCAAGATTTACAAAAAGCAGAAGACAAACAAGACATCTTTGAACTACAAAGAAAAATATCTCTTGCAGAAAACAGACAAATGTCTATCAAGATTCTACTTAACTCCCTTTATGGTGCACTTGGCAATCGTTACTTTAGATTTTTCGATCAACGTATTGCAGAAGCTATTACACTATCAGGTCAAGCTATTATTAGATGGGGTGAAAATGCAATCAATGAATACCTACAAAAGCTATTAGGATCTAAAAAAGATTATGTTATTACTATCGATACAGATTCCTTATATGTTGGATTAGGTGATTTAGTTAATAAATTTAATCCTAAGAATCCTGTAGACTTTCTCGATACAGTTTCCAAAGACAAATTGGAACCTGTGTTTATAAAAGCTTACCAAGAATTCTTCGACAAGTTTGGTGGCATCGAAAACAAAATGGTTATGTCCAGAGAGGTTATAGCTGATAGGGGTATATACTTAGCTAAGAAAAGATATATCCTAAACGTAATTGATAATGAAGGTGTAAGATATAAAGTACCAAAGATTAAAACTATTGGCGTAGAAGCTACTAAAAGTTCCACACCAGAAGTTTGCAGAGAAGCACTAAAAGAAATATTCAAAGTTATTATATCCAAAGAACAAACAGATGTTCAAAAGGCAATAAAGCAATTCAAAGAACATTTCTTTTCTTTAAATCCATATCAGATTGCATTTCCACGTGGTGCTCAAAACATAACTGGATATGCAGATACAGCTACAATATACAAAAAAGGTACACCAATCCACGTACGTGGTGCTTTACTTTACAACAAGCTAAGAGATGATATGGGACTAACTAAATACCCAAATCTAAGAAATGGCGACAAACTAAAATTTATTTACTTAAAGCAACCAAACCCAATTAAAGAAAATGTAATTGCTTTCCCAGATTATTTGCCAGAAGAATTTCAATTAGATGAATACATCGACAAAGAATTGCAATTCGAAAAAACATTCTTAGATGCTATCGAAGCTATTTTACAACCAATCGGTTGGACATCCAGCCCACAAATGACATTGGACTTATTTTTCGAATGAAAGTAATATACGTAGGAACAAAACCAGGTAATCATCCTCCAGAAAAATCACCTACAATAAAGAGGATAACTAAATGGTCAATAGAAGCTGGAATTAAAAACTGGACTTGGACAAACATTTCTGATCCAGACTGGAGAGCTCTGATTATAGGATGCAGAGTAATAGCTATGGGAAACGATGTAGCTAAACACTTTACAGAAAACAACGTAGAACATTTAAAAGTTCCCCACCCTAGTGGATTAAACCGAATGTGGAATGATCCGGAATTAGAACCCAAAGTGATTGAACAAATTAGGGGGTTTACATCACTTTAAAAATATGGTATAATACACACTATGAAAAATATACAACTACTAAGATTAAGCTCGGGCGAAGAAATTATTGCTGATGTTGATTTAAATGGTATTGACACAGATACTGTTATAGTTAAAGATGCAATTGTTTTAATCCCAGCTGGAGAAGGTAAAATTGGCTTTATGCCGTTTATGCCTTATACAAAAGCCAAAGACGGCGTCGAGATTGATATGAAATGGATTATGTTTATGGTTGATCCAATCGACGAAATGGTAGAACAACATAGGAATGCTACAAGTCAAATAGCAATCCCAGATAAGAAGATCGTAACATGAGTAAAGATTGGGTAAAAGATATTCACCTAATGCAGGCTAAATATCTTACACGTCAATGGATTGAAACTAATCCAGATAAATTAAAAGCATTTCTAGATTTTAGGGTTGATTTCCTAAGAGAAGAACTAGAAGAAACAGAAGCAGCATTAGTTAATATGGATGCTGAAGAAATAGTCGACGGTCTAATAGATATTTGCGTTATCGCAATTGGTACATTAGACGCATTCGGTGTCGATGCATATCAAGCTTGGGATGAAGTTCTAAAAGCTAATATGAAAAAAGAAGTTGGCATTAAGCCAGAAAGACCAAACCCGATGGGTCTTCCAGATCTGATGAAACCAGAGGATTGGGAAAGTCCATCACATGCAGGAAACCATGGTAAGTTGCACGATATTCAATAATATATATGATAACCAAACCGATAAGAGGATGGATTATGAATCATTCGACCAGTTCGAAACAATCTTATATAGGCTCGCAGAGTCTACAAAATACCCTACTAAATCTGAAGCTCCTCTTATCAGTCCTGCTACATATCTGCCTGATAGTACTCGTGCTAACGATAACGTGGTGTCTTGGGGCGGTTTTGGTATTCTCGATGTGGATGACTTTGTAGGCAACATAAAAGATATAGAAAAAAAATATGAAAGATTTAGATATGTTTGCTATTCTACTGCTTCTTCTAGTGTTGATAAGCCTAGGTTTCGATTAGTATTTCCACTAGATAGATGGGTAGAGAAAGATGAAATTAAACACTTCTGGTTTGCACTTAATAAAGAAATTGGTGGAATCGCTGATGCACAAACTAAAGATTTATCTAGGATGTATTATATTCCTGCCAAATATAAGAAGGCTAATAATTTTATTTTTAGTCATGATGGCGATATTATGGACGTTGGAAGCTTACTAGAAACACATCCCTATTTTCAGCAATCAGATAACTTCTTCGATAGATTGCCAGAATCAATACAAAAAGGTTTACTAGAACATAGAAAAAGCCAATTAAAAAATACTTCATATACTTGGACTGGTTATCACGATTGTCCATTTGTAAATAAAAAACAAGTTAGCGAATATAAAACTATTCAAGGAACAGGCTGGTATGCTAAGATGTACCAGATAATGGTTTCAACAGCAGGAAATGCTTTAAACAAAGGTTATCCCATTACAGCTAAAGAGGTTGCACATATATGCAGAACTTTAGATAATGAAACGGGTAATTGGTATCTAAAACGAGATATGGAAAAAGAAGCAGACCGAGCTATTGAATTTGTGTTTAGAAATCAGGGGCTATAATGTTTAAAGACTATATTAATAATTTAAAGTTAATCGTCACTCAAGAAATGTTCGACAGACATAATGAGGAATGGGAAACTATAAAGAGTGGGTATTCTTCTAGAGCTAATCTAGATTCAGAATATCTGGAAGATAACGTAATTGAAAATAATGAAGAGGCTATACGTATAACTGGACCAGGTAGATACCTAGCTGATATCCAATGGCGAAATATGAAGATCGATTTTAAAGAAATCGCATCTCAATGGTATAATCTACAACACGATTATACGAGATACCTCGATGCTTTTCAAAAAAATAAACTAACGCATTTCTTGTTTTTCAAGTCAAATCGTCCTCGTTATAACAATAAGGAATATAGAAATATGCCAGATGTAATACCAGTAGGGTTTGAATTAGAATTTGAATATTTAGGTTGCTTTGATGTTATGGAAGTCATGGGATCAATAGAACAAATACAACCAGGAACACTTAGAAACAGAGTTAAGATAGAAACTTTACAGGAGAAATATGGGATTATTTAACACATATAAAACCCCCGGAATAACTGATAAGATATATCACCGAAAAGAAATACCAAATGATTATCATTGTACATGTGATTATTGTAGAAAGAATTTCTTAGGAGAAATATTCCACACACCAACTGGTGAATACTATACGCAATCGTCTAGAAAGAAGTATTACTTTCCCGATGTAAAACCTGAGGGCGGATTCGACAAACACATCTGCCCGGGTCATTGGTCTGGTTATAGATGGGCAGTTCAGAATTTAACAAAACCAGGAGATACAGTCTTTGATCCAACAGTAGGAACAGGAACAGCAATAGTAGAAGCTATCAATGCTGGCAGAAATGCTGTAGGTATAGAATTAGAATTTCCACACATTACAAAAAGATCTGTAGATGTACAATATGAAAGAGGTACTGCTACAGGGAAAGGAACAGTTATACAAGGAGATGCTAGAGACCAGTTAGAATTATTAGACCAGAATGGATTCGAGGGAGAATGTTTTGATCTAATAATTACCGGATCACCATATCCAGTATTAGGGGGAAGACAATCAGATGCTCCAGAAAGACCTGGTAAAAGATTAGATGGAGATTTTGCAAAGGGTAAAAAAGAAAACGAAGTCATCTATAAAAATTCAAAGAACGCAGGAGTTCTAAAAGGACAGGTTTATTGGGATTTAATAAATGAGCTATATTCTAAAGCTATAAGTAAATTAAAGCCCGGGGGAAAATTCGTTACTTTGATCAAAGACCCAACTCAAAATAAAAAACCATACTTACTCCATAAAATGATTACTGACGTAGTTATGGATTATAATCCTATGGAATACTATGGTGCATTTATACACAGGCATTTGCCTTACACGTTCTTTATGAACACTTATCACAAACAGAATCCTGAAGTAGACATTATTCCTTATTTTCAAACAGGAATAGTTCTGCAAAAAAAGGGTTTACAATCTAACCAAACTATGGTATAATATACATTATGAAACCTTTAAACATACTTAAAAATGCTGCCGACTTAATTATTAAGAAAGGCAATGATTATCAAAATCCTAAATCTAGGATTAAACAAGCAGACTATTATCCTAATGGTGCACAAACCATTTTAGATATTATGACTGGTAAAGTCAATCGTATGCATTCTGTTTTAGATGCTATGAAAGAAGACAAAGAATATGTAGAAAACTTCGAATCACTTCATGATTCGGCAGTAGATCTAATTAACTATGCAGCCTTTTTTGCTGCTTATCTCGATCATGATATTGATGGCCAAACAACAGATCGAGATATATTCAATAGGGTAAAAGATAATGACTCAGAGTCTTAAGCAAGGACTATACAACTTACGAAAAAATCTGAACGAAAATGGTTATGAAATAGAAACCGAAAGATGGCAAGGTGCTACAGAACATCCTGCATTCCTAGAAATACTTCATGCAGATATGCAAGCACAAATGTACAATACTGCAGAAGAAGCTAGTGAAGAATTAAAAGCTGGTCAACCCTGGGCAGACGAACATTTTGAAGAACGAGTTGGTGGTATACCTTGTAATCCACCCCCAAGTCACGTACACTGGTTAAAAGATACGGATAAATACTTAATGGATGAAGCTTTTTCACATTCGTATCCAGAGCGTATGTGGCAAGATACAGAACAAATGGGTGTTAGATTTAATATAGCTAATCTAAACACTGCAGTAGAATTACTTAAAAAAGAACCAACAACAAGACACTGTTATATTCCAATTTGGTTTCCAGAAGATGGTACGGCCGCTCTCGCGGGCGAACGCGTCCCGTGTACGTTCGGGTGGCACTTTATGTTAAGACATGGAAAATTACATTGCGCGTACCATATGCGCTCGTGCGATGTTATGCGTCATTTACATAATGACTTATACTTTGCAAATAGATTATGCTTATGGTTAATCGAAAAAGCCGAATTAGATGTAGTACCAGGAACAATACACTTTAGTGCTAGTTCTTTACATTGCTTCGTTGTTGACAAATATAGTTTAAATAATATGGTGAACATATAATGTGTGGATTTCTAATAGCAAAAGATCAAAAAGAACATAATCTAATTAAAATGATAGATGATATATCTTATCGTGGATTAAAAAATTATAAAGGATATATGAGTTATAAAGGTTATAACCTTGCTCATGTAGCTTTGCCAATGGTTGATCCAGATCCAGCTGTTTCTATCCAGCCACTTCGATTTGATAAAGAACCACCTTCAATGTTTGTGGGGGAAATATTTAATTATAAAGATTTTGGCGATTATGAAACAGATGCTTTAATGATTCACCACACATTCAGAGAAAATAAGTCACATGACTTCTTTCATAACTTTGATGGGTTCTGGAGTTATATTACATTCTTTAATGATAAACCTATTATATACACTGACTTTCTGTCAATTAAACCTGTCTATTATAGAAGAGATACTATGGCAGCTGCCAGTGAAATAGATATACTAAAAGAATTTGGACCAGTTACACATAATAATTTCTTTCATTCTAATGTTATGAAATGGGGATATGACCCAACTGGTAATACCCCTTGGAATGAAATTGCACAGCTTAAGCCTGGACACTTCTTATATGAGGGTAAAGAATACCCATACTGGGATTGGAACCAGGTTCCTGTTACAAATCTATATGATGATCTTAGCTTAGCTGTTAAATTAAGATGCCAAGGATTCAGAGATGTGTCTATGTTATTATCCGGCGGACTAGATTCTACTATCATACACGGGTTAATAAAAGAACAAGGACTAGATGTTACGTCTATACACGTAGAAAATAAAGAACGTGATTATGCTAAGCTTGTTGATAAAGATTGCGTAGACGTAAGCCTAGGAGCTATAAACGATGATTACGCAGTGGAGGTACACCAATCACCTGTAGATCTAGGTTCAGTTAAACCCCAAATAGCTATGGCACAAAAACTAAAAGAACTAGGATATCATAATGTATTAACCGGTGATGGTGCAGATGAATTATTTGGTGGCTACGGAAGAGCAAAAGAATATGATAGCCAATATTCAGATGTATTTGCAGAATTACCTTTCTATCATTTACCTAAATTAGATAGAACCATGATGAAATCTACAGTAGAACTACGTGCTCCATTCTTAGCACCATCGGTTATTGTCCACGGATTAAATACACCTTACCATAAAAGAAATGGTGAAAAGAAAGTATTAAAAGAAACATTTAAAAAGATAGTACCTAAAAAGATACTAGATCGCGATAAGCTACCGCTAAAAACAGAAGCAATAAGGAAAGATCCAATGCAACAAAGATTAAAAAATGCCACTATATGGGAAGTTTTATATGGATAAGTGGGACGGAAGATATTTAAGATTAGCTAAAGAAGTTGCCAGCTGGTCGAAAGATCCTAGTACAAAAGTAGGTGCTGTTGCAGTTTTAAATGGAATGGTATTAGCCCAAGGGTATAACGGGTTTCCTAGGGGAATTAAAGATTCCGAAGAAAAATATCTAGATAGAGAAACAAAATACCAATACGTGGTACATGCAGAAATGAATTGCATATTTAATGCAGCAATGAACGGGGTATCTTTATATGGAAGCACACTATACATATATCCACTACCAGCATGCCATGAATGTGCAAAAGGAATAATTCAGTGTGGGGTAGAACGTGTAGTTTCCCCAGTCTTTGAAAACGAGTTTACCCAGCGAAGATGGGAAAAGTCTTGCTCAACAACATTTAATATGTTTGAGGAAGCTGGTATAGAATACGATTTGATAAAGGGGTTTACAAACGTATGATTTTATGGTATAATAGACCCCACATTAAATAAATTGGAGAATATATGTTATCAGTATGTCAAGAATTTCCTGAATTCAGTCTAAGAGCTGTTGATGGAAATAACAATATGATAGACGTAACTAATCAGGACCTAGACGGGAAATGGTCAGTTGTTTATTTTTACCCTAAAGACTTTACTTTTATTTGTCCTACAGAAATAGCTGCAATGGATAAGCTATTAGATGAAGCGGCAGTCTTAGGAATTTCAGGAGACAATGAATTTTGTAAACTGAATTGGAAGCAATCGAATGATTTGATTGCCAATATCCGTCACCCATTAGCTGGTGATTGTGGTTGTGAATTAGCTGCAGAATGCGGAGTTTATAACGAAGATGAAGGCGTTGCTTTTCGTGCAACATTTATATTAAACCCAGAAGGGATTATTCAGAGTGTATCATGCAATGAGTTAGATACCGGAAGAAGTGCAGATGAGGTTCTTAGAACAGTTCAAGCACTAAAGGCTGGTGGACTAACAGGTTGTTCATGGAACCCTGGGGAGGACTTCGTTGCCTAGTATAGATCTTAGACCGAGGAAACCCCATCCTAAAGCGAAACGCAAACATAAGGGTCCACCAAAACCAATGCCATTCGATGTTGCATTGCGTAAGTTTAGAAAAGCCTGTGATAGGGCAGGTATCGTACAAGAATGTCGTAAAAGAGAATTCTACGAAAAGCCTGCAGCTAAAAGACAGCGCAAAAGAAAAGAAGCCGTTGCAAGGTGGCGTAAAAAAGAAAAATCTATGATGTTAAAACCAGAGAGGAGGTACTAATATGGGCGTAATGGATAAACTTAAAAAGAATTCTAAAATTAAAGCTTCAGCTATTTTAGAAGATTCGGTATTTTTCCAAGAGAAAGATGTTGTTACAACCGAAGTTCCAATGATTAATGTTGCACTATCTGGTGATATAGAAGGCGGATTAAGCTCTGGACTTACAGTTCTTGCTGGTCCATCTAAACATTTTAAAACATCATTTGCTTTGCTTATGGCAGCAGCTTATATGAAAGAACACGAAGATGCAGTTATGTTATTCTATGATTCAGAATTTGGTTCACCACAATCATATTTCGAATCTTTTGGCGTCGATGTTTCTAGGGTATTACATACACCTATCACAGACGTAGAACAACTTAAGTTTGATTTAGTTAATCAATTAGATGAAATAGATCGTGGCGATAAAGTTATTATTGTTATAGATTCGATTGGTAATTTAGCATCTAAGAAAGAATTAGAAGATGCGCTAAACGAAAAATCTGTTGCTGATATGTCAAGAGCTAAAGCATTAAAGGGATTATTCCGAATGGTTACACCATATCTAACCATGAAAAATATTCCACTATTAGCTGTTAATCATACGTATCAAGAGATGGGATTATTTCCAAAAGCAATCGTATCCGGTGGAACAGGTATCTATTATTCAGCAGATAATATTTGGATTATAGGAAGACAACAGGAGAAAACCGGTGCACAAGTTACAGGATATAATTTCGTTATTAACGTGGAAAAATCTAGGTTCGTTAGAGAAAAATCTAAAGTTCCTATCAGTGTTAGCTGGGAAGGCGGCATTGAGCGTTTTAGTGGTTTGTTGGACGTTGCTCTTGCTGGTAATTATGTTGCCAAGCCTAGCGTTGGTTGGTATTGCCGTGTGGATAAAGAAACTGGAGAACTACTTGATCCTAAGGTAAGAGCTAAGGATACGTTAGAAGAAGATTTCTGGAAACCTATATTCGAAAGTACTGATTTTAAAAAGTTTGTTAAAGGTCATTACCAAATTGGTCATAAACCGTTATTAGAAGTAAATTTAGATTTACAAACGGACGAAAATGATGTATAATGTAACCGATGAAAATTATTCTATAGTCGAATCTGCTAAATCAGATTATTATGGGGTAAAATTAGATAGTGGTAAATATAAAGGCGTTATAGTGATTTATGGCGAAGTTGGTATTAAAGAAGATCTAGATTTAGATTCAGCAAAACTTTCTTTTAATTACACTATCCAGGATCCAGGGGAACATGATTCTGAGGATCTTGATAACGATGAATATTTTAAAAATTACTTAGGTGCAATTCTACAACATATCATCACAGAGAGTTTAGAAGAAGCCAAAAAGAATAACGTAGCGAGCATAGGAATTGGACATAACGAATCAAATACAGACACACACTCTTAACCATCTTCTGCATAGTGAAGAATACTGCAGAAGGGTTATACCTTATCTAAAGAAAGAATACTTTGAAGGCGCACATAAAACTGTCTTCGATTTAATTGTAGGTTTTGTACATAAACACAATAAGTTACCAACCGGTAAAGTATTAGAATTAGAATTGCAAAAGATAAATGCACACGAGGAAATAATTAATTCAGCTGGTCAGCTTATCCAAGAATTAAAAACAAAATCAGATCTGGATACTGATTATCTAATTAATGAAACAGAAAAATGGTGCAAAGAAAGATCTGTTTATCTTGCCATAATGGAATCAATTAATATTATTGATGGTAAAGATAAAGAGAAAGGAGAGGGTTCAATACCCGAAATATTATCTAATGCTCTTGGTACTTCTTTCGACCAAGCTGTTGGTCATGATTATGTTGGCGATTCAGATCAAAGATTTGAATTCTATAACAGCGAAGAATTTAGAATACCATGGGATTTAGATTACTTCAACAAGATCACAAAAGGAGGATTGCCGAACAAGACATTGAACATTGCCCTCGCTGGTACCGGCGTGGGCAAGTCACTATTCATGTGTCATGCAGCTGCAGCTAATCTGCAAATACAAAAAAATGTTTTATACATTACAATGGAAATGGCAGAAGAAAGAATTGCAGAACGTATTGATGCTAACCTTATGGATTTACCTATACAACAATTAGAAACATTACCGAAAAATGTATTCAGTTCTAAGATAGAACGTATAGCACAATCAAGTATAGGTAAACTAATCATCAAAGAATATCCTACTGGCGCAGCACACACTGGTCATTTTAGGGCATTACTAAACGAATTAAAACTTAAAAAGAATTTCAAGCCCGATATAATTTATATCGATTACTTGAATATATGCTCCTCCTCGCGCATGCGTGGGCTCGGGGGAAGTATAAATACTTATTCGTACGTCAAAGCTATAGCGGAAGAACTCAGAGGTTTGGCGGTCGAATTTAACGTCCCTATTGTTAGCGCAACGCAAACAACTAGATCTGGCTTCGGTAATACTGACGTCGGATTGGAGGACACTTCGGAATCATTTGGTTTACCTGCAACGGCAGATCTTATGTTCGCTCTTATATCAACAGAGGAACTTGATGATCTAGGCCAGCTACTGGTAAAACAATTGAAAAATCGTTATAACGATCCGACCAAATATAAACGCTTTGTAGTTGGTATTGATCGTTCCCGCATGAAATTATACGATGTAGAGGAATCAGCTCAGACAGATATTGTGTCTGATATGACGATTCCGGATAAACCAATAAGCACGTGGGGTGATCGAGAAACAAAAGACACCTTTACGGAATTTAAAATATAGGAGAAATATATGTTAGATACAGCAAAAGATTGGGTAATGGATAGGATAGGCGAAAGAACATCTATAGACGGTGTTGGATTAGTCGTAATCTGTGGTTCTGTTATTCTGTTTGGAGGTATAGCTAAACTATTAGCTTGGCTAGGACTTGCATGGGGTGTATACACTCTAGTGAAGAGCGAAGATTAACAGAAATAAGGAACGAAATACATTATGCATTTTAATGTGAAACTTATATCATATACGAAGCCAGCTGAAGAGATCGACTTAAGTGACGAACTACTTCAGTTGGTTTCTTTTTGTGCTAGGGTATCAAACCCAGACAATCAATACAACGAAAAGACTTCAGAAAAATTAGTGAAGTATTTAATTAAAGAAGGTCATTGGTCGCCATTAGAAATGGTAAACGTATGTATGGAGATCGAAACTACTCGAGATATATCCAGACAGATACTTAGACATAGATCTTTTTCTTTCCAGGAATTTAGCCAAAGATATGCTGATCCTACTAAAGAATTTAAATTTATTACCCGCGACGCGCGTATGCAAGATTATAAGAATAGACAAAACTCTATTGAAATACCTCAAGAAGATTCTATTAACTATGTTTGGGAATCATATCAGGAGATATTAATTGAAAGAGCTAAGAAGGCATACGAATGGGCTATTGAAGCTGGCATTGCAAAAGAACAAGCGAGAGTAGTTCTTCCAGAAGGATTAACTATGTCTAGACTTTATATGAACGGAACTCTTCGTTCATGGATTCATTATATCC
>Ga0315315_10001347_pt1 | contig 22433 bp, 22 predicted proteins | sample M140m3416metaG_FD_203699 | JGI IMG/M metagenome (GOLD analysis project Ga0315315, IMG submission 203699) | Ammonia-oxidizing marine archaeal communities from Monterey Bay, California, United States - M1 40m 3416 | ecosystem: Environmental > Aquatic > Marine > Intertidal zone | place: USA...
ATTCTAGTATACTAGGTGGTTCATCGCGAATATACAAATATAATTCTTTTTTTATACGTGAATATAATTGTTCACGTGTATTCTTTCCTCCCATTATATTTTTCAAGTTCCGTGAATAAATATCTTGAAAATTATCTTCAATTGATATTCTATGTTTATTTGTGTTTTGCCATTTAACAAACTCCCCCATAAATAAATTATCAAACAAATACATTAATTTATTGAAACATTCTAGATCAACCATTTTCCATTGTTTGTCTGATTTGTTATACAAATAAAATACATTATCTTTGCTTGTAAACGCTCTTAATGGGCGTGTATCAATATTATCATTTTGTTTTTTAATAGGAAGATATTCTTTTAAAGCGGCGACAATGCTACTGACATAATCTGTTTCAAACAAATAATTTAAATGTGTTTCGGTTATTTTCACATTACCAAACCAAGTAGCATAATCTTCTATTTCATCATTATTATGATTTGTATTTAACCAATTTACAATATTTAATTTTTGTTTCGTTATATTAGTCCATTTTGATACTGCATTTAATTTCCCTTCTAATTGATTACACTTCGTGGCCAATTCTAAAATAATAGCATATAACTCGCGAACACTAGGCGTGTCTTCAAGTTCTTCACTTTCAATGGTCTTTTCTCTTTTTGATTTAGATAAAAACTCACAAGCAATAACGTGTCTATCAAAATATGTTTTTCGTTGATAGCTTCTTTGACAGGATATACAAGTAAACATTAATAGGATATATATATACCAAGTAAAATGATTAACAATCAATTTTATAATAATTAAATATATATTAAAAATATTTTATTTATATACTAATAGATGGCAGACCCTTGCGTTGGATATACTTCTGCGAGTATATTGTGTATATTTTGTTCAGCTAGTTATTTAGATTATTTACGAAAAAAACGAAAAATGGCAAATACACATCCGGACCTTGTTGTGATTACTCAAGAACATTTTGATACTATGAATTCTAGTATAATACAAAATGAACCAAAATGTAGTATGAATATTAATATTCCTCCACCGAAATATAGTGTAAATGATGATATAAGTGTAAATGATGATATAAGTGTAAATGATGATATAAGTGTAAATGATGATATAAGTGTAAATGATGATATAAATAAACCATTACTTCCGAAAGTGGGTGTGGTTATGAATGATTATTCAATAACACGTCGTAATTCATTTTGAAATACATTTAATACATTAAAAACAAAATTGATTTAATGTATTCATAAATATAGTATATAACAATAAAACGCTCATTATGTCTGATTCATCTGTAATTCAAGAAAAAAAGGGTATTGAATTATCACCAGAGCAAGAAGAAGCCTTATCTGCGTTCAAGGATGGACATAATGTATTTTTAACAGGGCCAGGTGGTACAGGTAAAACCGCACTTATTAAAGAAATGGTCGATTATTGTAATAAATCTCATCAAGAGAGAAAAATTCAAGTATGTGCTTTAACTGGCTGTGCCGCTGTTTTATTAAATTGTAAAGCGAAAACAATTCACTCATGGGCTGGGATTGGTCTAGCAAATGGCCCTGCTGATTTAATAATCAAACGTGTTGCAGGAAATAAATATAAATCGGCAAATTGGAAGAAGGTCGATGTCCTTATTATTGATGAAGTTAGTATGATGTCGCAAAAAATTTTTGAAATTCTTGATGGTATTGGTAGAAGCGTACGTAAAATGAAATCACATTTACCCTTTGGTGGTATTCAAATCGTATTTTCGGGTGATTTTTATCAATTGCCACCAGTAATGCGTGAAGAAGATATCGAGGATGACCCAACTGCTGCTGCTTTTTGTTTCGAAAGTCCTCGTTGGCCAACAACATTTCATGTAGAAGTTCAATTAAAGAAAATATTTCGCCAAACGGATGCTGTCTATACAAAAATTTTAAATCAAATCAGAAAGGGTAAATTATATAAATCATCACTTGAACTATTGAAACCACATATTGGTAAATCCTTGCCAGCTACATTTGTTCCTACTATTTTATTACCAAGACGCAGAGAGACTGAAATTATAAATACTTCTGAATTGAAAAAACTAGAAGGGGAAGAAAAACGTTATAAATTAACTCCAGTCGAAGGGTTGCCTGAAAAAACATTCGTATCAAATACAAATATTACACCTGAACAGCGAGATATGGAATTAAAGTATTTAATGAATAACGTGTTAGCAGATAAAGAACTTATTTTGAAAAAAGGAACACAAGTCATGTGTATTGCGAATATTGATATGGAAAGTAGCAATCCAATTGTAAATGGAAGTCAAGGAATAGTTGATAGTTTTATAGGCGAATTGCCGGTTATTAAATTTAATAATGGTTCAAAGCAAACAATTGGTTATCACACGTGGAATAGTGAAAATATATCTAGTATTGGCGTAAAACAAATTCCACTTATTTATGCTTGGGCTATTACAATACATAAATCACAAGGAGTTTCGCTTGATATGGCTCAAATTGATGCCGGAAGCAATATATTTGAATGCGGACAAACATATGTTGCTTTATCGCGCATTAAAAGCATTGATGGTCTTTATTTGACAGCTTTTAATCCACAAAAAATAAAGGTAAATAAGAAGGTACAAGATTTTTATGAAGCACTTGAGAAAGAATAAATAAATATAAGAGATGAACCGATGGAGAAAAGCATATTTTAATTATATAATGTTTCAAAACTCAATGTAAATGACCAGTCCATATGATTTAAATCAATAATTCTACCATACTCATCATAAAGGGAAATATGTAAACGTTGAATATCAACTGGTCCAAAATATTCTCGCGTGCGATTCAATTGAGTGCTTAATCCAGGATCACTACTGCTTTGATAAACACCTACATCGGCTTGTAATTCAGCTAAATTAATACGGGTTATAATATTATCTTGCAATATTGAATTTGCGTAGGCTACCATGTAGGCTGGGCCAGTATTTTTTTGATGGTCATCAATTGATATGAAGCCATAGCGTGGTCCACATACTAAACAAATGCCTTCAGAAACACATTTAGGTTTAGATACATATTCGGCGGCTCTGAAACCTAGTTGCCAACCTAATCGCATTTGTAAATTTGAATCTAATTTTAAATTTCCATCAATATCTACATTGAATCGTATGATAAATCCACTTGTAACTAAATCTCCACCAGTAACTGCTGTAAAATAAGATTTTCCACTAATTTGGTCTAGAGTAAAAACCAAATCATCAGCAGTTAAATTCGTGCCAGAGAGATTTACACTGACATTGCCGTTTTCCGCAATTGAAACAGGTTTTGCGTTAATGATAGCATCATTCATTGCTTGATAAATAGATGCCGCATTGCTATTTTTTGCCCATGATTGCTCATAATTTCCATCAGGTAAAGTTAAAAGCCATCCTTCTGTCGCATCAGATAAATCAATAATAATACATGTGGCATTTCCATTGTATCGAGATATTGCGTAATATGTTGTCGGCAATTCAATGGATGAAACACGCATGCTTACTACATTTTTTTGTATGGCAGGTAAAATAACATTAAAATTTGTTGATTTGGAAGAATAATAATTAGGACGAAACCTCGAATCAATGCTTATGGCTTGAGTAATTGTTCTTACATTAATAGGATTGATATAACCTGGTGGTGCGCTTTTTGATTCCAAAGCCATGCGTCCATTTTCAATTTTTGCTTGTTTTCCTATAATGCTATCAGGTGTTTCTATAACAAAATTACTTCCTTGTTGAGTAACACGATGGTTTTGTAATAACGGCATTTCCACAACATCTTGCATACGTGAAGCTATTTTATCAACAAACTGAATAATTTCATTTTGTTTATCATTCCCTAAATTATTCATACCCCCAATCTGGCTAATTAGCCGTTTTTTTGAATTATTTATATCATGGATAGAATAAGGATGTGCCAAATGTAATAAACTTTCAATTTCATTATTTGTATAAGAATCGCTATTGAAATTAAAAATTTCCATTATAATTTATATATATAATTAGGTGGTTTAATTTTTATGTTGTATAAACATTAAACAATAATATTATCATTCTCTTATATCATTCTCTTATATCATTTTCATTTAATTACCACAAGATGAACAAGTACCTGGAGGTTGGTGTATAATAGAACTCATTGTAATCCCATTTATATTTGTATTTGTATTTGTATTCATTAAACGATTCATTCGCGTATATGTAGGTATAGGTGTAGGTGTAGGTGTAGTTAATGGCGATGTATTTTTATTATTATAGGTAAGAACCAATCCCATTCTTTTCGAAAACATATATAATTAAGTTATACAATTATATATTTTTATATATTTTATATATTTTTATATTTATGTACAGCATTGATCGCTTGTTTTTATTAAACCAATTGATTTTGTTTTATTACCATATACAGGTACCGCTGCAATATTTGTAGTTTGAGTTTTTAAATTAGAAGCTTTCTTTCTATTCAAATAACGAGCGTATGAATCATGTTTAACATCAACCCCTTTTCCGCCAGGTGAAGCAGCGCCAGGACGATGGCTCGTTAATGTCGATGTCAGTGAATTTCCGTGTGTATGATTAACAAGAGTTTGTTCTGAAGGTAAAACTCTATCACTCATTTGATTCCAATTCGTGTTAGTTCCACTTGCTAAACGATTTTGGGAACTTGTGAATGAAGATAAATTCATAGAATACATCGAAGCTGGTACTCGAACTTGTCTCCATATTCTTTTTTGTGTTATATTTGTATTGGAAGTTGTATCTGCTACATTTACACAAGTAACACAAGGACTTTTTAACCCACTATAATTGCAATTACAAGACATATATATATATCCTATATACTATTTCAAATAATTAACATTTCTTAAGAGTATTATTCGCAGATTTTGCAAAGAATGTTGATTGAAAACTTAAATCAACAATTCTAGTCCAATGTTCTGGTTTACTTGTAAACCCACATGTATCATAAAATAATAGACCGCTTGGGTCTACAACGATATTGTTAAAAGAAGAATCATTGCTCACTGGATTTTGAACATTGTATTTTGAATAATCGGCTGAATATAAATTACCACACCAACTTTGATACTTTGGTGTAGCTATTTGTGATGGATATAATAAATTAGCACCATTTTTAACATCTCTCTTCATCTCATAATTTGTTGCTACATCAACAAATCCATTAGATATATCGCATGTCGTATTTATACGCGTGTTGCTATTGTATTTTAAACCATTATTTTTAACTGGATTTGCCGTGCTTAATTCTTGAATATTTTTATGTATTTCACCATAAATCGTTTGTTGACGTTTTTCTTGAGAACGTTCACTTGCGGATTGAATGGTATTAAATGAATCAAAACAACGATTATTTGCCATTGTTATTATTATATAATTATATTTTTATATAATAATGCAATTTGTTTATATATTTAATTACATAAATAATTTTGAAAAATTACCACTGATAAAATGATGCCATAAAAATAAAATTAATCCAATAATGACATCCAATAGTAAAAATTGATAGGCAAATGCGATTTTATTTATAGCATAAATAGCAAATAATAAATACAATAGACCATGAATAATCCGAAATTTAGACCACCATATAGGTGCTCCTTGTGTTTCTGGTCCCGTTTGCCGTTTTCCAGTAAAATAAAGATATAAAAATCCAAAAGCCGGTATTAATGCAATGTATCCTAGATAATGTAAATAGTTAATATGAATATTTTTTACTAGATATACAATCAAAAATCGTAATGGTATACACGCGCCTAGAAACAAAGCAAATCTTTTTTGTATAGAATTCATTTTTTATTATATAAATATTACATATTATATAATATATAATGGGAGCAGGCATACTACCTATTGCTTTTCATAATGGAGAAGTTTATTTATTATTTGGTGAAGAATTCAATGAACGTAAATGGATTGATTTTGGTGGTGGAAAAGATAAAGGGGAATCCACGATACAGACTGCAACGAGAGAATGTTATGAAGAATTAGATGGATTTCTCGGTAGTGCCAATGAATTAAAACAAATGATTAAAACTAGTTTGGTATTGAAATTAAAATTGGAGAATTATACTAGTTTTTTAATAAAAATTCCCTATGATCAAAATTTACCTCTTTATTTTAATAATCATCATAAATTTGTTAAATCTAATTTACCTGACTTAATTTGTAAAAATGGGCTATTTGAAAAACGTCAAATAAGGTGGATGACAATCGATGACTTGAAGAAAAAACGATACCCATTTCGCCCTTATTATAAAAAAATGATTGAACATATAATAGAAAACCATGATTTTTTATTGGACGCGATTCAATAGTATAATTTATTTATGTTATAAATATATGTCTATTTTTAACATAGATTTATCCAATTATCAACAAGATTTTAGTGTAAGTAAGGAAGATAAACTAGAGTATGGAGAGATTTATACACCATTTTTACAAATAAATAAAATGTTTGATTTATTTGATCCGATTGTCTTTACAGATTCATCAAAAAAATGGTTAGATGTTGGTGCTGGAATGGGCTATTTTATGATAATACTTTTTGAACGTCTGAATAATGGACTATTAAAAGCAATGCCTGATGAGAATGAACGGAAAACACATATAATAGAAAATATGTTGTATATGATTGAAATCAAAGAAGGCAATATAATAGCTTTAAAAGAAATGTTTGGAGAGAGAGCAAATATATTACATATGAATTTCTGTAATTATTCATATCAAGTTCAGGGAAATTCTTCGAGCTTACCAGAACATTTTGATTATATTATAGGAAATCCGCCTTATAATTCACGTGGAATAAAGAAGGTTCCTACAAATACAAAGATTAAAAAAACACAAGAAGGTAGCACCATTTGGTCTACTTTTATAATGAAATCTCTCGGCTTACTGAAAGAAAATACAGGGAAATTGTGTATGATTATACCTTCAATATGGTTAAAACAAGATAAGGAACAGATACATAATTTATTGACTCAATACAAGATAGAAAAACTACATTGTTTGACTAACACCGAAACAAATGTTTTATTCAAAGGAGAAGCTCAAACACCTACTTGTTATTTCTTACTAACAAAGAAAAAAACCGATAATAAAATATTGTTATTCGATAAAATAAAAAAAACATATGAAGAATTTGAGCATACGATTGGACAACCGATACCCGTATTTGGCGTATCAGTTATAAATAAATTACAATATTGGGTAAAAAAAGTGGGTTATTTAAGTGTTAAGAAAACAAATATGCCATCTGTTAAAAGTAAGTTTATTGAAAAAATTAATACAAAAGAGTATCCTTATTCTAATATTAAAACGTGTGTTTTAGAAAAGCTACAACCAGTTCTTCTAATGAATTATAGTAATACACCTCAATGTTATTATGGTATAAAAAAATTAGTATTGGCTCATAAAATGTATGGATTTCCGTATTTTGATAGACATGGAACATATGGAATCTCGAATAGAGATAATTATGTTATTATTAATAAATCAGATGAAGAGTTTATGCAATTACAGGCATTTTTATCAACTAAAATTGCCCTCTATTTATTTGAATCCGCTCGTTATCGTATGAAATATTTGGAAAAATACGCGTTTGAATTTATACCGGATATTACACGCATTGATGGTTTCCCTGCTACAAAAAATATATCAGATGAAAGTATTGCTGATTTTTTTAAATTAAATGAGAATGATAAATTACATATTCAGCAATTACATAGGAAGAATTATAAGAATTTTTTGTAATCATACATATTTTGTAATTATGTTTATTATATATTGTTTTATTATATATAATAATGTATGTATTTTTAGATTTTTGTCAACCAGCGCAATTATATGCTGTTATTTCCTTTTTAACCTTATTATATTTTGTTGTAAAGAAAGTAGATGCTATTTGGTTTTTTGTAAAGGCAGTTATATTCATTGCTTGGGTGTTTGCTTTGAATAAAATGTGTAAGGAAGGCTATAAACCGATTGCTTGGCTAATGGCTATTGTTCCTCATATAATATTTTTGATTGTAACCGTTAAGCAAACTGCGCATTAAATAATTACAATATAGAATACAATATAGAATACAATATAGAATACAATATAGAATACAATATAGAATACAATATAGAATACAAAGTATTTAATAATAATAATACTATAAAATTGATATTAATCTCTCTATTCATATCAATTCAACCTTCTATGATATCATTAACAACTACCCGATTCAATACAAAAACATGGGAAGAACGCGATCGATGGATTACTAATAACAATTGGAAAGGCAGTATGTATGGAACGCCAATTCGTGTTAAGGATAAAATTAAACGCACTATGATTGTATTGGAAATGCATAATAATGAAAATAGAATAAAGGCGATTGGGTTGGTTAAAAATAATTTTATGTTAGCAGATAAGGGTTATCAGCTGTATGATGACCGCAATTATAACCGATATATTTATAAAAGTGATTATCGAATTGTATTGGATGATAATAAAGAAATTGAATTATTACCTATTGAAAAAAAAATAATAGCGATTATGAATACGCTATTATTCAAAGGTGCTTGTCACTCAAAGAGAGCACAAGGCATTACAGAAGTCCCATCGTGGATTATGAACAATAAACAGCTTGATTTTTTGAAATATTTTAAGGCAATTTTTAACAGGAAATACAAGCAGAGTGAACAATTGGATTTATAATAAGAGGCTGATTAAACTTCAGCAGGCACAGGCACAGCAGTAGGACGAGCAGCTTCGGCAGCACGAACAGCAGCCCAACGAGCTACTTCAGCATCAGCTTTTTTTTGTTCTTCCTCAAGTGTCGTTGGCATTTGAGTTAGCGTTTTCTGGTTGAATATTCTCATAGTCATTTTATATAGAGGATCATATTGCGGAACCGACATAGAATAGGTGTTGCTGACCGTCGCTAGCAATCCATTCGCATAGAGACGCAGCTCGTTGTATTGGTCTAGTTCTTCAACTACCTTGACAACAAACATATTATCAGGAGCGGTGCTTGTGGATAAGCGATTGAACAGGTCAACCCCAACTCCACTTAGAATTTCATAGACATTCACGAGCTCAACATTTTGTTTACGCTTTTTGTCGCTCGTGTAGATAGCAGACGCCATTTTCTCTTTACTGATGTCGCCTAAAATATATTTTACACGTAGATTTTCAAAATCGCGTAAGGTCTGAACACGTGTACGTGCTTCACGTAGTAGGTTGTTGTTGATGTGTTCCACCATCCTATGCAACGAACTAACTTTTTGCACAAGTTCGCGATAATCAACGATTTTACTCTTAATAATTTCGAGATGTTCCCAGCCACATAAGCCACCACAAGGAATATCGCCAGGCGCTCGGGGAATAGCACCCTTATTAATACTGCGCTGATACTCTTGCCAGTGAGGATTATGAAGACGCTCGCTAAGCACTTTTTTTCCGGTTTGCCAGTCAAATGCTGTATGGCACCCAGTACACCACATCTGCGAACACCCTTCCACGCGATAAATTCGATTGTGACATCCAGGGCATTGCTTCGTTTCCCTTTTAATGGCGGCTGCGCTCGCAACGTTGTTGGGGTCACAAGTATGCTCATCATCGTCTTTTTTAATGAGTTCATGGCATTCTTTACACGTATATAAATCACACATGCCACATTTGTATTGGGTGGAAAGCATGCCTCGGCAATCGGTCGCAGGACAAGGCATGAAAAAGACCTTTTTTTCTTCCTCTACATTTGCTTGACCACCACCAGCTCTCACCAGCCCTTGTCGCTTCATGCGATATATACGCGATCTGATAATATCACGTTCCCTGTTTAGAGATTCCATCATTTTTTTTCTGTGTGTACTTTCAAGCTCATTGAGCGTCATTTGGTTTTTTTTCATGGTCTCATTTGTATAGATAAATGAAACCCACACACGATGATAATTGGATAGTGATTGAGATTGATAATAATTTTTAAAAAGAGGATAAGCAACTTTTGTTAATTGGCAAGGCCAATCTTCGCGTGGCTTTTTCAACAATTCAATCAGTCCCGAGATAAAATGAATTCGGAATTTGGTATCGTTCACGTAAATGTAGCCATCCTCTTTTTTACAAATTTTGTGCTTAGTTACCTTGTTATGATACATCACGTACAAAACGTATTGCGTGGGGTCATTATTTTTTAAAGAGACTATAAAATCACCCTCTTGGCATTTTAATAGCTTCATGTTATGTTCAATTCCGCCATTATTGTTATTTACATCTCCATGAAACCACGAATAACGTTTCGTAGAACCAAACAATGTAGGGTGAACTATTTTTTCCAATGCGTTTTTCGCTTGGGTTACATATTCAGCTTTTACATCTTCAAATGGCTTTTTAGAAGCAATAAATGCTTCACATTCTTTCGTAATATGGTCATTTACTTCGTCCAATTTTTTTTGTTCATTGCGTATGGCTTGTTCATGTTCAGCCAATGGCATGGATTCCGCTAGCCGACTAAGCTCAATATCCACTTTCAAATTTTTGATATGCGGCTTATAAATGTTGGTCAACCAAGTCTTCTTCAGAATGAGTGTAAACTTGTCCGTCCATGCTTGATTACACTCCATACAATGTGGCTCGTTCGTGCTTGTTAATAAGTAAGCACGAACACACGCAACACACGCCTTATACTTACAGCTTCCATACTCACATTCAACACACATGTGTGTGCTTTTATTAAACGGCTCGTAGCATACATTGCATTCTTCAACTTCAACAATAACTTTGGTCGCTTTGGTCGCTTTGGTCGCTTTGGTCGCTTTGGTCGCCATGATGATAATATGATGGTCGAGAGGGTTCCTTTCACTCAGCCACCACATTAGTTTTCAATTTTTTACAAAAAACCCAAACGTAAGAAAGGGAACCGAAAAAAACGCACCAAATTGAAAAGCAAAAAACACCATTTAAAATAATGATGTTTTATATTAGTAATATGTCGGACGACAATGAGATTGATACTGATATAGAAAACTATACTGTAGAAGACATTTTATCTATTTTTAATATTATTGACCCCAATGAATTTAACGTAACAGATGTAGCAAACACATTGATTGCCAAAATGAAAACAGATGAAAAATCGGATTTAGAGATATTTTTTGGCGAAGCACGTGATAAGGTTCTTGATTATATACAAAATATAGAGGAGGAAGATAATGTTACAACCAATGATAATATGGAGTCAATAAAAGAAATTTGGGATAAAACAGGTCTTCAAAATGATTCCAATTTAGACTCGGTTAATTATTATGGAGAAGGATCACACGTTGTTATTGAACCACAGCAACGGACTTCTTCTGGAGGACCTGCCGCACCTATGATTGCTACGCATATTGTAAATATTGATAGTCAATACCGGTCTAATATTTTACCTTACAATGATAATCCTTTATCAAATACATACAATACTAGTTTTACTTTTAATTTAACAAATCCTATTACAAAAGCAACATCACTTCGTTTATATTCTTATCAAATTCCTACTTCTTGGTATGCTTTCAATGCTCGGTCTGGTAATACCTTTTTCATGTATAATGGTGTTATTATCAATATACCTGACGGGAATTATACACCCAGTGAATTGGTTAGCGCAATAAATACTATTGCTCAATCAAATATAGCGACACAGAGTTTATTAATTTCATATAACGCTGGAACAAATCGGATTTCTTTTATAAATAATGATACTTTATCTCTTTCTATTACTGTCATCTTTTTTATACAATCAAATGTTGTTAATTTTAATAATTGTGGCTCTTTTGTATTATCTAAATTTGAAACATTAGGCATTAATACTACATTGGGATGGCTATTAGGGTTTCGAACAAATGCGGATGCTACTACTGGAGATGTTGCTATTACTTTATTCCCAGGAGAAGCAAATAAAATAACAGCGGATGTTCCACCTGATACATATGGTCCGAAGTATTTTGTTTTATCAGTGGAAGATTATGGACCTCGATTATCAAGCGGTCTTTATAATATTACTAGCACTAAAAATTATTCCTCAGTTAGTATTACCGATTTTTATAAAACAACGCGCGTTGCGTGTAGATTGCGTGAAGGTTCATTAACTCAAGCAGAACAATATACGATAGATGCTATCACAGATTCCAGTTCAGTTAATAATTTAATTACTGGGTTTAATAATAAATTATCTGGGCCGAATTCTGGTTCTGCCTTTGCTATTATACCGCTCCGCGATATTAAAAATATACGACCTGATCCATACGTTCAATTTGGTGCTGATTTAGCCGTGCATAAAAGAAATTATGTAGCACCAACGATTTTGCAACGATTCTCGGTTCGTTTAACGGACGATAAAGGAAATTTGGTTAACTTATATGATAATGATTGGTCGTTCAGTATGATTGTTGAAGAGAGATTGAATTAATTTGTGATACATATTCTGGCAAATGTTGATCATTCAAACTATCCGGACGGGTTATTTTCCATTCTAGTGTTAGAGGAACTTTTATGGCTTCTATTGCTTTACTCGTCCAATTTTTTTTATTTAATACAACAAATAATTTTTTAAGGCGGTTAATTACGCCTCCACTATCGCGAGGGGGAACGTGTTTTACTGCCCATTCAAATTGTAGCGATTGTTGTTTTGTTTGAAAACCATGCACTAAACAAACATGCGTCCATCCAGGACCTTTACTTAATGTGTATTTTGCGCCGCCACATATTTCGCCATTGTGTTTACGTAACCGCTTCACTGGGTCAGGCGAAACACCGGCATAAGTGCATCCTTTGTTTTGAATGATATAAAAAGACCATAAATCTTCTATATCATTTGTTGGTTCCATATCTATTTACTAGATAAATTAATTATATATTTTTAAACATATTGATTATTTCTAAAAAACGTAAAAAAACACGAATCTGGGTCTGGCGATCCGTTTTGGGTTTTGGACATTTATAAATGTCCATTTCGTGAAAGTGGCCACCCTCCTTTTTCTGAAAAAAAGTGAAAAATTGACTTGTGACCATTATGCTCTCATTTCGGTTTTCGGACGAAACAATTTGTTATGATAAAATTTTTTCATGGAATTATAAATGTTTTGAAAACTATTTAGGCATTTTTTATGTCAACATAATATATGTTGACAATGTTGACAAATCAAAATGCCGAAAATGCCTTGATATTTGAATGCGAAAAATGTGACTTTAAATGCTGTAAGAAAAGTAATTATGAAAAACATTTAACTACACGCAAGCATGAAAATATTGACAAATGTTTACAACAAAAGATACAAAAAGAGCAAAAAATTCCTCACAAATGTGAATGTGGTAAAGAATACAAATATAGACAAAGTTTATCAGTTCACAAAAAAAAATGTGTTGTTACAAATGACGATGAAAATATTATATTAGATAATAATTTAACACAAAATTCATCCGAAGTAGTACACCTAACCAACTTGGTATTTAAATTAATGACTAATAATGAAGAAATTCAAAAACAAAACAATGAATTTCAACTACAAACATTAGAAATGCAAAAGCAAATGATTGATGTATGTAAAACAAGCGGTAATAATAATACTAGTAATAGTTACAATAATAGCAATAACAAAACATTCAATATGCAAGTGTTTCTGAACGAGAAATGCAAAGATGCGATGAATATCATGGACTTTGTCAATTCGATGACGCTACAACTCTCGGATTTGGAAGATGTGGGCGAGCTCGGTTATGTGGAAGGCATTAGTAAAATAATTATAAGAAAACTCAATGAGATGGATGTATATAAACGTCCGATTCATTGTAGCGACTACAAACGAGAAGTGATGTATGTCCGCGATGATGATATATGGGAGAAGGAGAATAGCACTTATGACAAACTGCGAAAGGCCATTAAACATATTACGAAAAAGAATGGCGATTTGATGATTCCTTGGCGGGATCAAAATCCGCAATGCATGAATAACCGGCATCGCCTGAATGATGTTTATTTGCGTATTATGAATCAATCGATGGGTGGAAAAGGCGAGTTTGTCGACAGCGAGAACAAAATCATCAAGAAATTATCCAAAGCTGTTTACATTGATAAAAGTGATTTTAAATAATATTGTTTTTATATGATATTAATTGTGATATATTAATTATATTTATATCATTACTAACTATTAATCCAACTAATATAGCTAAAAATAATTTTGTAAATGTAAAATTATATACTATTTTTAATTTGTAATTAATGTCTTTACATAAAAAATATGAAAAAAATGAAAATATTGATAATAATGATATTGTTATATATTTAAAAATTTTACTATTTGTTCTACCATTAAATCTCCATTCATCTGTTAAATATAATAGTAACGCATTTAATAAACCAAATAAAACTAATGGTTTTTTTGATGTTATTAGTATTGATACAATAATTATTTGAAAAAATATTTCTAAAAATATTGTTGGTTTTACATAAACTATATTTTTTTTTAATTTTTTATTAATTATATAATCACCTTCATATTTTATACTCATAAAATTATTATTAGTTTCTTTTCCAGTACAACAACCAGCGAAATAACACGCAAATCTACCAATAGCAAGAGTTATTGCAAAAGCTAGTATAAAATTATACGAATTATTACAATTATAAAACATCAAAATGACTAATGGAACTATTGAAACAAAAGATATCATATTGTATGAACTATTACAATTATAACAAAATTGTGATTGTATTATAATAATTAATAGTAATAATGTTATAAATTTAAGATTTATATCGATTATTGATGAACCTATTAACATAGCAAAACTAGATATTAAACCATAACAAGTATATTTCATATATATATATATAGAAATAAAGATATAAAAATATATTATACCATTCTCGAGCTAAATAATAATACAGACCAGTTAAAATGTCAAGAATTTATAAATGAAAAGACAAGTATTATGATATAATCGTTTAGACCACGTCAAAAAACGCACTGAAAAAGTATTTAAATATAGATGTATGTTTAAATATATATATATATGTATCATTCTCAATTTAAACAAGATAAAATATTAGAAGAAAATATTTTTAAAGGTTATAAAAATGGCGTTTTTGTAGATGTAGGTGCTCATGATGGAGTAAGTATAAATAATACATTATATTTTGAAGAAAATAATAATTGGACAGGAATAAATATAGAACCAATTAAAACAGTATATGATAAATTGATAACAAATAGACCGAAATCTATAAATATAAATTGCGCTGTGTGTAATAATGACGGAGAAACCGAATTTATTTGTAATACCGGTTATACGGAAATGATATCAGGAATTAAAAACACGTTTGATCCAAGACATCATATTAGAGTAATAAGAGAAAATGCAAGATATGGTGGAAATACCGAAATTATTAAAGTAGATACACAAAGACTAGAAACAATATTTGATAAATATAATATACCACATATTAATTATCTATCTATTGATGTAGAATGCGGTGAATTTGAAGTAATTAAATCTATTAATTTTGATAAAGTTTTTATAGATGTAATTGGTTTTGAAAATAATTATAATGATACAAGTATACCAATAGTAAAATACTTAGAACAAAAGAATTTTATAGTGTTTCATATACATTTGGATATATTTATGATAAATATAAAATCTAGTTTTTTTAATAATTTAAAAATCTTAGAAGCTCAGCATGAATAAAATTGATTTTTATATAAAGATATAACTATAATCATACCCAAGAAGATGTCATCAACAAATCAATCCGAAGATAAAAAACTTGAAAAAGTCATGAATAAATTGGAGAAGGAAGGAATGGAAAATGTCAAAACCCTTCAAAAAAAGGAAGGACTTATTCCAACTGAACAAGGTTTGATGAATTTAATGCAAAAGGGCGCCGCTGAATTTGAAAAAGAAATGGGGCGACCGATGAATTATGGAGAGATGCGCGATATGTATGGTTAATATACAAAAAAATTGAAAAGTTTTATAAGTTAAAGTGAGAGTTAACTTATAAAACAAGTAAAATGGCAATTGTAGGAACATACATAATGTCATCCAACGTCCAGTATCGTGAATCATACGAATCAGCAATTCAAATTTCTATGTTGACCGATGAATTGATGGATTTGCCTTTAGATTATTCAGCAAGAATTATAAATACTATATCGGACCGCACAAGTTCGTATTATGGCTATGTGGTAGTTCCAACTACAATTTCCAACAAGAAAGTATATGACCTGATGCAATATGATAATGACAAGGATAAACAATACACCACTTTACTAAAAAAATTTGATTTAGATTTTGCCTGGTTTGAACCACAAGGCCGGCATATTATGGTATGGGGAAAAAAAATGGAAAATGTTGATACTGCTATTAAAGCCATTAAATCGTGGCTGTGTTTTGTTATGTCCAAATATTATTGAAAGTGAAATATATATGAAATTAAAAAACTCAACAATAGAAAAAAAGTAAAATATAACTTGAAATAGAAGAAGAAAGGCAGAACTCACCGAAAAATATAGAGATAGAGATAGGGATAGAAAAAAGCACAATCTGTATGAGAAATTATATTATTATATATTATTATATATTATTATATATATAAATGTCTACCAAGACCAAGCCTACATTATCACGAACGAGTTCAACTGATGCTTCACAAGGAGCAAATACACCATATTGTATTACTTCATTTATAACATATGTAAACTTGAAGAACGACAACATGGAGACTAAAGAAGAAAATGTAGTTGAAAATTTGATTGCCCTTATGAAAAAAAGAGGATTTAATAATTTGGATATTGCAAAAGTTAATTTATTAACTGATTATTTATATAATGAAATAAAACCTACTACAACTCAAATATGTAAATATATAATATCATGGGTTGATAAAACATTTAAATTTGAAGCGGAAACTTCTAATAGAGAAAAACTTACATTTTCTGGATCTCAATTAATTAAAGGTACAAAATTATCGCTTATTGCAATTGAGAAAGACCAAAGGACACCAGATAATACAAAACATATGTATTATGATAAATATGAAGATGCATGTAATCCAGAGATAGAAATGATAGGAGAAGAGCTAGATTGGTGTAAGGGTACATTGACCAACGGTGAAAAAGTAAATAGAGGCTACAAAAAAAAATGTTCTGAATGTTGGATATGTGGGGGAAGTGTTTATATATATAAATTTGTAACTGAAGATAAGGAAATATATAGAAAATGTGGAGAGGATGAGCATGTACTACCACCTGGTATTGGAAATGTTTTAGGTTTTTTATACCCAGATTTACAAACAACAATCAATAATTTTTTTTATGAAGAAGGAAATACTGCTACACATGTGGCGCATGCTTTAAAATCGGCTCATGCATGGTGTAATCACTTTAAAAGTAATTATTCATTCATTCAAGTTCCGAATCCAATTAATAAAAAAAAAAGTTATGAAATTCATGAAGGTTCACTTAAAAAATTTATTTCTGATTTGAGAATTCAATTGAATAAGATAAATAAAAAAAATCCAGAAAATCCAGAAAATCCAGATACATACGGAAGCATGTATGGTATAGACTATGAACATCATGCTATGGGTAATAACCCAGATAAAATAACCGAATTTATGAGTAATGTTGAAAAAAATATAAGGCCTGTATTACTAAATATATGTAAAAAATTGAATAAATTATCAACATCGGATAATTTACCTATCAAAAATCAAAACCCTTATACAATGTATATGTTGCGTTTAATATTTTTTTGTTGCAAGATGATTCAAACTGTATTTTTAAAGGATCGTGCAGATTTCCAAACCATATATAATAATGGTACAACTAAAACTCCCAGTACGACATCGAGTAAAAATATAGGAAGTAGTAGAAATAGTAGAAGAGGTACTACAAAAGTAGGAGGGAACCCGTATGATTATTCAAGAAACGATATTAGAAACGATATTGGAATGATAGTATATGGTTCTTCTCTGACAAATACAAAGGCAAAAGATTTTGATTTAATGCGTATGGATGATTCAGATGTTTTAATGCGTATGGATTCAGTTGTTGATGATTTTTCTTATATAACAAGAATTATTGAAATTCCATTGAAACAAGCAATTACAAGTAAATTCATGCAAGATATAAAGACTATTGATGAAATCAAAAGTCAATTTCCATGTTCACACACAATAACTAGGGCACAATTTAAGAGGATGGTGGACAAACAAGATGTAGTAGATGCAGCAGTAGAAGCAGTAGATGTAGTATTCGGTGACAACGAAGAAGAACCCACTAAAGAAGAACCCACTAATATCAGGTATACTACTTCATCTAATCCACAGAGTAATGCATGTGCCGGCAACTATTGTTCAATAATGGGAGGAAGGAAATTTTTTTCATCGCAAAAATCTAAATTACAACGTCATTCTAATAGGCATAAAACTCACCATAAACGAAAAACACACAAAAAACTAAAAAAAAATGGTATTAAACACCGAAAACATACCCGAAGACATACCCGAAGACATACCCGAAGACATACACGAAGACGTAATCGATCATAGTAAACATTATTTTTTTGTTAGATATTTTTAACCATATTATAAATTAGATAAAAAACATTTAAATTTTTTAAAACCATATGAAAAAATTTAAACACACATAAATATATTCTTCAAAAGTATTTCAGATTTTACAAAAAACCAATATGATTATTTTGAACGCCTATATTTTTTTATATATTGTAAAAAATTGAAATAAACTGAAATGAAATTATTCAATGCATATCACAAAGGAATAACCATGTCTACAATCAACGAACAACCCATTTTCGTAGGAAGTCTTAATGATGCTGGAATTTTGAATTCATTAAAAAAAATTGGTATTACGCAGCCAAAAGCTTTGAGCGAATTATTTGCAAATTCTATTGATGCTGGTTGTAGTGAAATTTTATATAATGTTTTACAAGATAGTATTAAAATTATTGATGATGGGAAAGGAATGAATATGGAAGAAATTCAGAGTATGTTTGATATTAATAAAGAAAATCATAAACACGACAAATCTCTAGGAGTGGCGGGTGTTGGCGGAAAGGCGGCTTCATTAATTTTATCAAATGATACCTCAGTTACTTTATATACAAAATCCACAAATGGAAAATATCTTAAAGTAGAGATTCCGTGGGGTGAAATGATAAAACAGGAAAAATATACTGGCATGATTAGCATAACACAGATGACACAAGATGAAATAGTTGAATTTCATAAAGAGCGTGAAACTATGAAACATAAATATACTGGTGTTACACTTAAATTTAAATATATGGATAAGCTTAAACATGAGATAGAAAAACAATTTTGCGGTCCTGAAGAATATCGCAAAAAATATAATTCTGAACTAAATCCAGAAGACCAATTAGGTGTAATATATGGCTCGTTTCCTGTAATTTCTTCGTATCAACATTATGAAGAAAAGGAACCGCGTAAAATTCAAAAATACAATTATTTCGGAGGAGAAGATAATGAATTCTATAAAGGAAAAACCGAAGCAACGATTTCTGTTTATGAAAAAGAAAAGAAGTTAAAAAGATATATTTTAAATAAAGATAGCGAACAATATGAAATTAAACAACTTGGAATGAAAGGAAAACAATTTAAGAGGGAGATGAAAAAAATGACAGACTCATTAATTGGGTGGAATCATCTAGGCGACTTTTTACTACAAGTAGGTTGTCGTAGAGATGATAGTTATTTCAATGATAAAAGTAAAGAAAGCCCTATTTCAGGTGCTGAAGTCAATTTAAAATATGAACAAGATTATTTTGGAGATGTAAAAGATGGAAAATTTCGTGATAATTTTTGTAAACCCGAATTAGTAAGGAACGGTCAAATAATATGTTCATTTGATTTACCTGATGAACATATTGGAAACAGACGTGCAGACGCACAAAGTATATTTACTATTAAGCATGTAAAATGTCAATTAATATATTATCCTGTATCCTGTCAAAATAACCCATTAGACTTGTTAGTCGGAATTCAATCAAATAAAGGCCAATGCAGTTGTCTATTTGATAAGTCATTTACGCGACTGATATATGGCATTAAAAACGAAAAGGCAAATGAAATATGGAATTATTTTGGTGAAATTGTAAAAAAAAATATAGAAAATGAAAATGAAGCTGAAAAAAAGAAAAGAGAAATAGAAGAAGAAGAAAAGAGAAAGGAAAAAGAAGCAGAGGATATGATAAAGAAAGAGAAGAAAGCAGAAACTGAAAAAAAGAAACAAGAAAAAAAGGAAAGAGAACAAAGGAAAAAAGAAGAATTAGAAATGAAAGCTCAAGAAAAAAGGAAAAAAATGGAAGAAACAGAACGACTTGCAAAGGAAGAAGCAGACCGGAAGGCCGAAGAAGAAGCACTAAAAAACGCTACACCAGAAGCAAGAGCAGAGAAAGAACGTATTGCAATAGAAAAAAAGGAAGAAGCAGACCGGAAGGCAAAGGAAGAAGCAGACCGGAAGGCAAAGGAAGAAGCAGACCGGAAGGCAAAGGAAGAAGCTGACCGGAAGGCAAAGGAAAAAAAAGAAATGAGTGAACATAATGAAATAATTTTGGGGTTGGTTGAAATTTTGGGGAAAACCAATGGGGAAAAATTAGGTTCACAAATGAATAAAGTAAAAAATCCTGAAAAATATTTAGAAAGAAAGAACGCAATAAATATTATCAGAGAATTATTGAGTGAATAAAGATATTTTACAGAGTATTTGAAAAATATTATTACATAATAAAAAAATATAATAATATTTAATTTACAAAATAGTTAATTTAGTTTTTTTTATTATTTATTATAGAACATCAATTTCGGTTTCAATGTGTTTACTACCTTTATGGCATTTTTTATGTGCAGCCAAACTGCGTTTATTTTGAAAAGGTAAATTACAAATTTCGCAAGTAAATTGCTGATTTTGCACTGAGGCATATTTATCATTTAAGAAAACCGATAAATCAGTCATTTTCATATCGTCGACTTGTGTTGTCAATTTTTTATTCATTTCTTTTAAAGTAGTCAAAACCATTTCTTTTTGATTGAGAAAATTTTGGAATTGGTCATTTATTTTATCCAATGTATCTTTTTTAATAACAAATCCATCAATTTCTTCCACATTTGAGATTTCTTCCAATCTTTCGGATAGATTATCAATGACATCAATAGCCATTTTAATTTTCTCTTGAGAATAATCCACCATATGTAAATAAATAATGACTTTTCCGTCATTTATTTCAATAAATCCATTTGGTTTGGAAACAATACCTGAAAATTGTGACATCATAATCGCGTGAGTTTTTTGTTCGTTGACATCTCTCAAGAATTTTTTAATTTCATCCAAATTAACATTAGCTTCATAATTTTTGTTTTCAAATAAAATGTGTTGTTTTCCATTTCGTTTCAATATAAAATCACCAGATGCTTTTAATGCCGTTGTATTAATGACTTCTGCGGTTGGAAACATTTTATTCAATGTATTACCGAGCATATTTTCCGAGCATTGTCCTTTGAATTGAGATGAAGATTTGTATTTGGTTAGAAATTCATTTAAATCAGTCATAACTTTATCATTTGCCGTTTTATTTAAAACTGAATCATCTCTCAATGAAGCCAATTTGGAATTGAGTTGTTCTTGATTAGAACTAATGAAAGTATAAATAGGTTGTTGCATGGATGTTATCTTGGAATCCAACGATGTAATAAATTCTTTCATTGAGGATTCTGAATTATTTTTAGATAGATAGGATTTAATATCTTCATTCATTGTTTTTTGAAAAACCAATAAACTATCTTGTATTTTTTTATTTGTTTCATCTTGAGTTTTTGGAATACTAATATTTATTCTCTCAATAAAAGAGTCGGTGTTGCGATTTAAAAGTTGAGTTATTTTATCATTATTCTCGTTGGATGCCATACCAATAACTAATTTGGTTGTATCAACGAATGATCTATTATGCTCTTGTAATTTTAAAGTAAATTGGTCATTAAGAGAATTTACTTGTTGTTTAATTTCTTTAACATTGCCGAGAATCTCTCCGAATACCGAATTCGAAAGAACTTTTGTCATGTCATTACCGAGCTGTTCCATGAATTCCAAAAGAATAATATTCATTGTTTCGATATTCACATTTTTGTTAGAATTATAATAATCAAAAATTCGCTTGTTATTAAGTGTGATAATATGTTTTGCCATCTCTCTTTATTTATTTATAATAAATCGGCTTTAAGTGTTTTTTTTGCTAATTAGAATTCTAAAGCAAATGCTAATTAGAAAAGCTTGCTAATTAGAATTCTAAAGCAAATGCTATTTAGAACG
>Ga0315315_10001348_pt1 | contig 22430 bp, 19 predicted proteins | sample M140m3416metaG_FD_203699 | JGI IMG/M metagenome (GOLD analysis project Ga0315315, IMG submission 203699) | Ammonia-oxidizing marine archaeal communities from Monterey Bay, California, United States - M1 40m 3416 | ecosystem: Environmental > Aquatic > Marine > Intertidal zone | place: USA...
TCCAAAAGCAGGTATGGAGAAGGTAAAGGTTGGCTACAAGGTATGTCGTTATGCGCAGTATCCAATGGATAAAATAACAGGAAATACAACGCATGCGATTATGCCAGCTATTTTAAAAGAATTATTAGCAGCTCGTAAATCAACACGTGCTCAAATTAAAACTCAAACAGATGATTTTATGAAAAATATTTTAGACAAGCGTCAATTAAGTATTAAAGTAACAGCCAACTCATTGTATGGTCAAACTGGAGCAAAAACAAGTTCGTTTTATGAAAAAGATTGCGCTGCTTCAACAACAGCAATTGGTAGAAAATTGTTAACTTATGGAAAGCGTGTTATTGAAGAAGCATATGCGAATGTAGTAGTTCCTACAAAAAATCATGGAGATGTACGAACAAACGCCGAATATGTATATGGTGATACTGATTCAGTATTCTTCCGATTTAATTTGGAAGATCTGGATGGAAAACCAATTATTGGTAAAAAAGCTTTAGAAATTACAATTGAACTGGCAAAACAAGCTGGTGTATTAGCATCAAAGTTTTTAAAAAATCCACATGATTTAGAATATGAAAAAACATTTCTCCCATTTTGTTTACTTTCAAAAAAACGTTATGTTGGTATGTTGTATGAAGATAATCCCATCGATTGTAAGCGTAAATCGATGGGTATTGTATTAAAACGTCGTGATAATGCGCCAATTGTAAAAGATATTTATGGTGGTATTATTGATATCCTGATGAAGGAAAATGATATTGAAAAAGCGGCTGAATTTTTAAAACAATCTTTACAAAATATGATTGATGAGCGCTATGGTATGGATAAATTAATTATTACCAAATCATTGCGTTCTGGTTATAAAAATCCGGCACAAATTGCCCATAAGGTTTTGGCTGATCGTATTGGTCGGCGTGACCCAGGCAATAAGCCAAGTGTAGGAGATCGTATTGCTTTTGTTTATATTGATAATCCAAATAAAAAAGCATTACAAGGTGAACGAATTGAAACACCTGATTACATTATAGAAAAAAATGTAAAAATAAATTATTCTTTCTATATTACAAATCAAATTATGAAACCGGTTCAACAAGTATTTGCTTTAGTATTAGAGCAAATGAAAGATTTCAGAAAAAAAAAAGGACATACATTACGTGCTTGGAAAAAAACATTAGATGATTTACAACTAGAATATCCTGACCCTGAAAAATACAAGGACAAGTTAGATACATTACGTAATAAGGAAGTAAAAGCATTATTATTTGCTCCTTACTTGAGACATACAAATAATATAAAAAACGGAAATACTAGTATTACTGGTTTCTTTGGTAAATGTTAATATTAATTAATTTAAATATGTTTAAATACAACTTATGTAAATTAAATAAGCACAAATGTTGTCTGGATCAATATCAAATAAGGAAACAACAACATCTATCTATGATAAATATTCAGACAAAGGTTTAACTGGCTTAGCTAATGTAGGTAATAGCTGTTATTTAAATTCTTGTATGCAAATTATTTCACATACATACGAATTAAGTGATTTTTTATCAAATGGAGAATATAAAAATAAATTAAATAAATTGCCAGATTCAATAATTTTGTTAGAATGGGATAAACTACGTGAATTAATGTGGAGTAGTAATTGTATTATTGCACCAAATGGTTTTGTAAAAGCAATAAAACAAATTGCCAACATTAAGAAACGTGATATTTTTACAGGTTATGATCAAAATGATGTGCAAGAGTTTTTACTTTTTATTATTGACGCATTTCATAATTCGTTATCACGTGAAGTAGAAATGAAAATTAATGGTGAAATGAAAAATGAAACAGATAAACTAGCCAAGGTATGTTATGGTATGATGAAGGATATGTATAAAAAAGAATACTCGGAAATATTGAATATTTTTTATGGAATTCATGTTTCGGAAATTATTTCAAACACGAGAAATGAAACGTTAAGTGCTCGCCCTGAATCATTTTCAGTATTAAGTCTATCTATACCTACAAAAGAAAATAAGGCGACACCTACATTATATGATTGTTTTGACCTTTATTGTGAATCAGAGATGTTATCAAATGCAAACGGAAATGCGTGGTATAATGAAGAAACGAAACAAAAGGAAGATGTTAAACGGAAAATAAGTTTTTGGAGTTTACCGAATGTTATGATTATTGATTTGAAGCGTTGGAATGGAATAAATACTAACCATAAAAATCACAATATTGTTGATATACCAATCAATAATGCGGATTTTTCAAAATATGTAAAAGGATATAATGCATCATCTTATAAATATGATTTATTTGGAGTATGCAATCATGGTGGAGGAACACTTGGAGGTCATTATACATCTTATATAAAAAATGCGAATGGAAATTGGTATGCTTTTAATGATACAAGTGTTAGAGAACTCAAGGAAGAAAATGTTATAACCTCACAATCTTATTGTCTTTTCTATCGTAAAAAAAAATAACACATTTAATATATATACAGAATGGAAGATACAGAAACTGAAATGGAAAGAATAAGTAATACATTAGAAAATAAATACATTGGAGTAGAACCCATGTTATTAATAGCAGTTATCGCAATTATAATTATTTATTATTATATATTTTCGTCTTTAGGAAATAATGAAGATGGAAGTTCTTCTACATTCAAAGTATTATTTGAAACAATTTTATGGTTTTTGTTTATATTTCTTTTATTGTTAAATGGAGTATCATATATTTTTGGTATTGATTTAATAAAAACCTTGAAAACTTTGTTTGGCTATGAAGATGAGATAATTATCCCATTAGAAGATAATGGAGTAAAACCAAGAATAATGTTAAAGGAACAAGTATTTCATTTGCCCGAGAATAAATATACATTTGAAGATTCAAAAGCAATTTGTAAGGCATATGGTGCTCGTTTAGCAAGCCATGAAGAAATAAATGACGCACATAAAAAAGGTGCTGATTGGTGTACGTTTGGTTGGTCAAAGGATCAAATGGCATTATACCCAACTCAAAAAGAAAAATGGGATAAACTTCAAACATTAAAAGGACATGAACAAGATTGTGGTAGACCTGGTCTGAATGGAGGTTATATTAATGATGGAGAGATGAAGTATGGTGTTAATTGTTATGGAGCAAAGCCTTCAATTACGCCGGAAGAAGCGGAACAAATGCGAAAAAAACCATTTTACCATAAAAACATGAAAGAATTACAATTTGATAATAAAGTTAAATTTTGGCGTAATCATTTATCACAAATTGAAATGGCACCATTTAATCATGACAATTGGAGCATGATATAAACAATAACTATATTCAAATAATTAATTTAATATATTATAACGTAATAATATATGAAAGTTAATCTTTTTTCAATTTTTTGTATAGGAATATTGGGTACTCTTTTGCTATATTCTTATTATTATTATGGAACAAATAATAAAAAAAATGCTATTAAATTATGGGGTGGTATTAATTCACATTTAAAAACTTTCTATATTATTTCGATGGGATTATCTGCTCTTGGGTTCTTATCTCTATTAAGTTATTTATTTAAATCATCTTCTTTATCATCGTTACAAACATCGCATATAGTGATTGCATTGTTATGTATTGTTATATTTTCTCTCCTTTGGATGCCATTATCTCTCTTCTACCTAGAAACTGGATCTTCTTCATTATCAATTCAATATACAATTATATCTATTTTATTGGTTGTTGCGTTTGCATCACTTTATTCATTAACATTGATTAATAATATTAAGGAAACTACTTATAAATTACATAAACAAGTGGCTTTCGTTGGTATGTCATATTTTTTCTTTCATACTTTTTTTTTAGACTCATTATTATGGAGTTATAAGTTTTTTAAATAATTATATATAAAAAATAAAATTTATATATAATTTATCATTTAATTAATACAAAATTTCTTCATAATTATTTATTAAAGTTTTTTCGTTGTGTTCATTATTATATAACAATTCTATTTTGTAAGAGGTATGCTGATTTTTTAATAATTTTTGATTGTATTCATATTCAATAATCTTTAAATCACTACAATATAAGACTTCAAATGGTTTATTATTTTTAAAATCTTCTATAATCATATAATATGCATTACTATTAGGGTTTTCGTTTTCAATGTAAATTGCGTTTGTATTATATCCTCGTTGATTTTTTGTCATTTTGTATTGTTATTAATTACACGTTTATATTTTTTCAATTTTTTTTATTATGTTTTCGTTTTTGAGTTTTGCTTTTTTTACCTTTTACCCTTCCTTTGCTGTCATTACGTCGAGTAAATTTTTTTGTCTTTTTTTCCTCTGCTAAAGCTAATAATTTATCATATAGACTATCTGATATTAATTCAGAATTATCCATATCACTTGCATATGTAGGCATATGCATATCAAAATCAGTATTCATATCCATTCCCATTTCATGTGGGGTTTTGCATATGGTTTCTGTCATACATACTAATCCAGCCGGAACTGCTAAATTATCAAAGTCTGTATCATTGTTGTTGCTATTACTCTTACTTTTTCCTTTTCCTCCTACAAACAATGGTTTATCATTTTTCAATAAAATAGAATTAATTGGATATCCTAATGCCGTCGGAAATCCTTCAGCGTTTTTTATAATAGTTAAATCTGTATGTTCGAGCATATTTAATTTATATATATATAATTGTGTGATTAATTGTTCGTATAACGTTTAATATCAGCCGAATATTTAACATCACGCGATTCTTTAATAACTTTCATAATTTGTGATACTTGTTGTTCATTTCCAATACATTTCATGAGACAATCATCTATATATTTTAAGGTTAAAGGTGCGGTTTGTTTGGTAGATACAAAACGCAATTTACCATCGGAAATATTAACAGTAGCATTATTAAGGCTATTTGTTTCTACATATCCCATAATTCCATCTTCTAAGATATTCCTCTCATCACGTATTTTTTTACTTTGTTCATTCAATGTTTTTAATTTATTATCTAAAGCAACCCAAGTTTTAATATTTTCTTCAAAACTCATTATAATAATTTATATAATAAAAATATATCTAAATTATTATAGTTAATATTTAATGTCTTCGACGGAAAGTGCGTTTTAATGTACGTCCCATCTTACGAACTCCATGCTTAGAAGTTTTACTTCCCTTAAAGTATCGCTGTAAAGCTAAAAGGCCAAAAGGAACAGCGGCAGTCGCAATAATACCATCACCGCCTTTTTTGCAACTTCGACCACGTGTACGTCTAGAACCACGACGTTTGCTACCTTTTCTCCCTCTCTTTTTTCCACCACCAACTTGTGGTAATCCACCTAATCCATTATTTCTCAAAGAAAATCCGTCACCTCCTTTCATTATTATAGAATAAGACTAGAAAAATATTATTTATTGAGTTTTAATAATAAAAGATTTATTACGCAAAAGTAAAACGAATATACCTAAATGTAATAAAAAACTTATTATAACAAATATCATACAAAGATACAAATATGGATTTATTTGGTCTAAAACAATATCTATAATTGGCGTCATAAATGTTTTAAATTCACGTTTTACATCATCACGTTTTAAAACATCAATACATTCTTTGATTATTGTATTTTTCATCATCATAATATTATTGTATTATCAAAATAATTTTTTAAATATAATTTAATTTATTAACTATATTGCGTCTTAACCTTATAGTAAAAATCTAATATATTTTTAATGGAAATTATATCACCAACAAGCGATTTTGATTTTAATTCAATTTCTTTAGCAGATCCTCAGCCATTAAACGGACATAGTGGCTTTTATTTTACTCAACTTAGTGTAGGAGATGAAAATAAATCATTATGTTTACAATTACCTGAATGTTATAGCAAGCAAGGTATAGTTAATATAAAAAATGGTAAATATTTAGATTTAATGTTTGAGCGTATTAATCATAATGAACTTATGTCTTGGGTTGAAAAATTAGAATACAAGTGCCAGGATATAATTGATGAAAAAAAAGATTTATGGTTTCAAACTGAATTAACTAGAGATGATATTGAAACAATGATGACACAAATAACACGTTTTTATCAGTCTGGTAAATACATTCTTATGCGAGTATTTATTGATGTTAATAAAGGAGGAAACAAATGTATTGCATATGATGAAAGAGAGATAGGATTTGATTTAGATACACTTGAACCAAACCAAGCAATTATTCCTTTAGTAATATTAGATGGAGTTAAATTTTCATCTAGAAGTTTTGAAATTTCTTTGAAACTTACTCAAGTAATGGTTGTTGATGTAAATGATAAAAAATCATCTTGTTTAATTAAACGTAATTATAAAAAAAAAATAGAACCCACTAATACAACGGATAATTTAGGACAAATGAAAAAAGATACAATGAAAGGAGGCGGAGAACCTGCTTCGCTTGAGCCTGCTTCGCTTGAGCCTGCTTCGCTTGAGCCTGCTTCGCTTGAGCCTGCTTTGATTGAGCCTGCTTTGATTGAGCCTGCTTCGATTGAGCCTTCTTCGCTTGAGCCTGCTTCGCTTGAGCCTGCTTCGCTTGAGCCTGCTTCGCTTGAGCCTGCTTCGCTTGAGCCTGCCGCTATAGATAATGATGATAATGAAATAAATATAAAAATTAATTCCGAAGTGAATGATGTTGAAACTAATGAAACAAAATCAAACACTAAAGATATTAGCAATAATAAAAATGATATACAATATTCTGAAAATATAAAAATAAATATACAAAAACCCAAACCCAAACCAGTTATTAAGAAAGAAACATCATTTAAAAAAGATATTAACGATAATTCTAAACTTTCATTAGATTTACACCCAATTGAATTAACACCACAAAAAAATGATATAGAAGAAATTAATATTGATTACAATAAGATAAACAATGATACAATTAGTTTAAAAAATCCAAATGAAGTTTATTATATAATGTATCAAACTGCACGAGAAAAAGCAAAACAATGTAGAACAAAGGCAATTGAAGCTTATTTAGAAGCTAAACAAATAAAAACAAAATATATGTTATTTGATATTGACGATGATTCCGATGATTCCGATATTTTTGAAGAAGAAGATAATTGATTTTTATTTAGCATAAAAACAGAAAAATTTATAAATTAACAACCTTGATAAATTTATAACTTTTATAAATTAATAACCATTTTGATAAAAATATTTTATCATTAATTTAATATAATGAGTTTCTTGAAGAATTTACAGAAGAACATTAAGTCTCACCATTTTATTGCTTTAGTTGGTATATTAGTTTTAGCGCTGGCGATTATGCAATATACTGGACGTAAAACCAATATTAATGATGGTTTTGGACAAGGATATTCTAAGTCCACTAATAATGTTCAAGGTACTGAAAATGTAGCTGGGTCTGCCGCCGCAGTTAGTCCATCGGCTCCTCTTGGAAGCAACGAAGTCTTTGCAGATGTTCCTAATGGAACAACCACTAATACGCATGGTTTATCCCCCGTTGCCCGTGCTAACGCCAACTATGATCCTTCTGAATTATTACCCAAGGATGTGAACAGCCAATGGGCTCAGCTTAACCCTGCTGGAAGTGCAGACTTCAAGAATGTTAATCTTTTGAAGGCCGGACACTTGATTGGTATTGATACCGTCGGCAGTTCTCTTCGCAATGCCAATTTACAAGAACGTTCTGAACCCCCTAATCCCACCTCATCGGTGAGTCCCTGGTTAAACACCACAATTGAGCCTGATCTTATGCGTCTTCCTTTAGAAATTGGTTCCCCCAGTTGCAAACAATAGATTAAATATATAATAATACAAAAAAATTGAAAACTATTATCTGTTGAAATTCAATAGATAATACAAAAACCAAGACCAAGACCAATAATAACATGGTTGAGTCTCAAATTAATCATGACAAAGAATGTTCTATATGTTTAGATAATTTAAATATAAGTAAATATTCTTGTAAAAAATGTAATAATGAATTTCATACTAATTGTTTTCAAGTATGGATTAATAATCAAATTCAAAAAAGACAAAAGGTAACATGTCCTTTGTGTCGTGCTACATTAAAAAAAAATACTAAAAATAATCGATTACCAAATTATACAATAAATCTAAATGTACAACGTTTAAGTTTAGACGAAAATTTAGATATTATAACCTATGATACAATTCAATGTATATTTAAATATATGTTTAAATTTCTGTTAGTAATAATTGGAATTTTATTATTATGGTATATGATAAATATATATTATTCAAATATTCCAACACCCTGTATACCTATTCGTGAAGAAATTAATGATAATGGAGAGTGTCAATGGGACCCAGTGAATTGGTGTGCAAAACGTGGGTACATTTGGTTCAAATCTGAAAATTATGGTTCAATTTGTAATACTGATTTCTGTTATAGAACAATATACACAAATAATTATTATTAAAAACACATTATCACATCATATAATAATTCAATTATTATTATATTATATATATTTTATTACCAAAGAAGTTTGTCTGCCAACCAACCACGACTCCATTTAGCGTGTCGGTCTCGTTCATGACGCATTTTATATAATCTCCTTCTAGTTTTAGCATATTTCATACCGCGTTTTTTTATATATGTAGGAAAATCATTCATACCACTTGCTCCTACACTTGCTATTTTTTTTCCATTTTTATAAACATCTATTTTTTTAGTTTTATTTGTTGACCTTTTAACATTTACTCCTATTTTTTTTGCCTGTTTATATGTATAATTAGTTATATTATACATGTTCTATATAATATAACTAATATTATAGTTTAATTATATATGTCAATTTATGTATTTGGGTATGGCTCATTAATAAATATGAATAATAATATAGAATTAACCAATCATTTAAACAAAAAAAGTTGTCCAGTTATAATTAAAGGTGTAAAGCGTTCATTAAATGTGATGGGAAAAAACCACAAAGTATTTGGTATAAAGGATGTAAAAACATCTTTTTGTAATGGTATTTTATTCAAGGTCAATGAAAAAGATATGGAATATTTGATTAATAGAGAATCATTATATACTATTAAACCAATCGCAAAAAACCGAATACTATTTCATTATAATAAAACCATTAATTTAAAACCAAATGATAAAATCATTACTTTTTATCCTGAATCAAAATATGTATTAACAAAAAAAGAATTATCATTAAATCCAACATCAAGTAAGTATTTGAATATTTGTATAGAAGGAGCATCATCACTCGGTGATGATTTTTTACAGGATTTTACTGAAATGACACATGGATTATAATCTTTTCTCTTCAAAATATATAATGAATTTAAATTTATGTGGCTATGCCATGATAGCATTATTATTATATATTTGTCTTAAAATTTATAAAGAATCTGATGCTTTTAACTTGAAATGTATTATATCAGATGTTGATGGAAAAAAATATTGTGTTAGAGAGCGTAATAAGTTGGAATTAGCTGCTGATCGTTTAGCAACCATAAACCAAAAAATGAATAAATTGGTGAACTATTGTTATGAAAAATATCCGACCCGAGAAAATATTAAACGTTTGAAAGCTGGTTATAATCCAAAAAAAATAATGGAAACCTTACCAACAAGCGAATATACAGCATATAGTCAAAATAAAGGGGAAAAATTAGCATTTTGTTTAAATAAAGAAAAGGATGGAAATCAATTAATTGATCCAAATACACTGATGTTTGTAGCAATACACGAATTATCACACATTGCTACAAAAAGCATTGGACATAAGGATGAATTTTGGGAAAATTTCAAATTTTTATTAACTGAAGCAAGTAAAATAGGTGTTTATAAACAAGTTGACTATAAAAATAATCCTAAACGTTATTGTGGAACAGATATCAATGATAATCCTTATTTCGATTTGTAATTATGTTCCCATTTCATTATTATACCTTTCATACACAACATAATTTACATCACATGTATTAGATACATTATACGTATCATTTCTCTTAATTTCTTTCCATTCATTTGTTACTAATAATGGAAAAAAAGTATCACAATTGAAAATTTTATCAATATATGTTACATAACATCTATTAATTATATTCATATCCAAAAATTCTTTATATATTTGTTCTCCACCAATAACCCATACATCTTCATATAAATCATCATTTTCATTTAAAAAATTTAAAATTTCTTTTATATTTTTAAATGTTTTCATTCGATGAGAAGAATTGTCTTCATTGTTATCAAATGATAATGTTGTAGATAAAACAAAATTATGACGCCCAATTAAACCATGTTTGCCTTTTATTAAAGGTAAACTATCCCATGTATTTCTTCCCATAATAACTGCATTAAGTCCATCACCTTTTGTGATTTTTGAAAAATAACGCATATCAGATTCTATGGTCCATGGTATTTTTCCCTTTAATCCAATACCATTATTTTTACACATTGCTACAATTAAATTTATATTTACCATTATAAATTATTATAATTTTATATTTATATTTGTATTTATATTTATATTTGTATGTATAAATATATATTCAAGATTATATATACATAATATGTTGAATATAACGAATATACATAAAAATATTACTTTATGTATATAAATATATGGAAGGTATAAAAGAACCTATCTATAAAATTTCACATGTTGTAGATAATGATATTAAAATAATCTATGTCTTTTTAGGTAAGGTATATTTTAATAATGATGAAAATGAACATTATGATAATAGTGATATAGATTTATTATTTAAAAGAGAACCAAATAATATTATTTTTGATGGAGTATTTAATGAGACAGAATTAAAAGATATAAATGAAAGTAATACAAATGTAAAATTTATACAAGAATCACTCCATTTAGATGACACAATTGAAATAATTAAAAAAAAATTGATGTTTCATTTAATGGATGATTTAAATTCTTCATTTGATGAACTTTATTTTTTTATAAAACAAACTAAAAAATTTCAAATATTATCTCTTTATCAAAATTTAACACAGAATGAAAAATTACTATTAACAAGGGATAAATTAATTCAGTTTTTATATAATCTTGATGAATTTGATATAGAATCTATACCAGATAAAGATGATTATACAATTGATGATATATTTAAACTTAATTTAGAAAATAGAGAATTTACTATGTCAAATACATTAGGTCATAAATTTATTTCTTTAAATCACGATTATCCTTATACAATTAATCCTTATGATGTAATTAATTACGATACTTTTTTAGAGAAATACGCAGAAGAATTGACAACTACTACTAATAAACATCTTCTTATGGAATCCGGTGACATTTTGAATAATACAATTTATTTATGTTTAGCTGATGATGTATTATCTTATGCTAGAGAGAATGATTTGAATGAAAATACTACATTCAAAATATATTTTCCTTTTTTGTATAAAAAAGATATCACAACACATGAAAAATTAGAAGATGAAAAACAACGTTTAATAAATGAAACAGATACAATGTTGACGGATAATTTTATTAAAAATATAAAAAATATTAATTTATTTTATGATATTTATAATAATCGTACTGAAAATTTAAAATTTACTGATGTTGGTATTAAATCTATAAATATGACAATACATCAATCATTTACATTTAATTTACCACTCGATATTGTATTTAAACTTATACATGCTACGAAATACGTTCCTTTGATAAAGATGAATATATCTAAAAGACGCGAAAATATTTATCGTTTATATACTAACAAAATTACGACAAATGGAAAAAAAATTCCTTATTTGGATAAAAGTTACATTTTTAGATGGGATAAATTAATGGGAAAATCAAAAAGTGTTTCTGTTTTTATAGAACATTATCAAGATGATGAACACTCTATTACTCCAATTATATGTGAATTTAATAGTAATGGTGATATAAATATCAAAGCAGACTTTAATAAAAGTATATCAGTAAATGATGTTAATACTTTGATTAAATCTCAAGTAAATCCTGTTATAAATGTTGTAAAAGAATATTTATCCGAAGGTGGTTATTCTATGAATAATTTTAATGATATGAATGATAAAAATATTGAAATTATAAATATTGATTTTACCATGTTTACGTCTATCAGTAAACAATTACAAATTAAGCAACTTTCTGGTTGCTTAACGAGTGTATTTGAAATTATTAATAGTAATTTAAATGAAGGGATTTTGTTGCGTTTTAAAAGAGTTTCAAATTATAATGAAGTTGAAAGCCAAGAAGCATTAATACTTGATATGTTACAACCACAATTAAATTACTCAGATGATGATATAATTAAAATTATTCAAACAAATTATAATATATCACTTGATGATGCTAGACAAAAATACATTGAAGTAAAACGTTCACAAGAATTAATGCAAACAGGCAATAAACGTTTAAAAAAAATAAATAATAATTCTGGGTTTTTTATATCAATCAAACAAAGACTACAAGGTAATATGATAATGATTAATGTATCTGGTATTAATAATATCAAATATTTGGATATATTAACTATATTCTTAGATTCATTGATTCGCATGTCTCAAAGTATAAAAAGTACTTCTGTAAAGAAAAGTGATATTTTAAATTTATGTAAAGGAAAATCATCAAAAGATGAAGAAAAAATTAATGAAATAAAAGCATACATTGAACAACCTGATAAAGAAAATATACAAATGAATATTGTTAATGAAGAATTAATATTTAATGATGAAAAGGATGAATATAATAAAAATGCCAGTATAGAGGTTGATATTAATGAACAAAATGAAGAAGAAGAAGAAATTGCGGATGATGAACTTGATGATTTATTGGAAGAATATGGTTTAAATAATGAAGGCGAAGACAACGATGAAGGCGAAGACAACGATGAAGGCGAAGACAATGATGAAGGCGAAATTAATGAAAGTGGTGGTGCCGGTTCTCAAAATGACGAAAATGACGAAAATGATGATAAAAAATACGATATAAAAAAAGATATTACTGGTATGAGTTTATCTAACCCAAGTCCGTTTGAAAAAAAAATGAAATTATATGATAAAAAATTATTTATATCCGATACTGGTAAAAAAAATATGAAATCTTATGCCACAGCGTGTGCTTGGAATCGTCTAAGACATCCTGTTATTTTAACAGATGAAGAAAAGGAAAAAATCGACAGAGAACATCCGGGGTCTTATGATAAAACATTTAAATATGGTGCTAGTTCAGATGAAAATAAAAAATTTTGGTATATTTGCCCGCGTTATTGGAGTTTGAGGGATAATACAAGTCTGAATGAAAATGAAGTTAATCCAGATGAAATTATTCCATCTAAAAATGAAAATGTAAAATCTAAAAATGTTGTTCCTCCTGGAAAACACATTTTTGAGTTTAATGATAAAGGAATAGAACATTTAGATGATAATAAAAATTATAAACCACATAATCCAGGATTTTTGAAACCAAATGAAAATGGTGTTTGTTTACCTTGTTGTTTTGCTAGTTGGGATAAAGATGAACAAAAGCGTCGTAGAGCAACTTGTTTAAAAAATGAAGAAACAAATGTTCCTATACGTCGAAAAAAAAAAAATGATGAAAATATTGATGAATATATTTTATCACATGATAAATTTCCGATTACACAAGAAAATAGATTTGGGTTTTTACCATTAGCTGTTCAAAAGTTTTTACATACAGATAACAAAAAGTGTCAAATTAGCGAATTAGATACAAATATTAAACCTAATCATACTTGTTTATTAAGACATAGTGTTGAAATAAATAAAAATCAATCGTTTGTTGGTTGTATTGCTGATATATGGCATCGAATTGTAGGGAAAAAATTACCTACAATAAAAGAAATGAAAGAATTATTAATTGAAGGTATTGATATTGATAGATTTGTAACACTACAAAATGGTAATTTGGTTAAAATTTTTTATAAAAATAATATCGCCGAAAGCGAAAAAGAAGCCGAAAGCGAAGAAGAAGCTGAAAGCGAAGATGAAGATGAAAGCGAAGATGAAGATGAAAGCGAAGAAGAAGCTGAAAGCGAAGATGAAGATGAAAGCGAAGATGAAGATGAAAGCGAAAATTTAATTGGCGGAGCTGATGAAGATGAAGATGAAGATGAAGATGAAGATGAAGATGAAGATGAAGATGAAGATGAAGATGAAGATGAAGATGAAGATGAAGATGAAGATGAAGATGATATTGAAGTTTTAAAAGATGATTATGCTGATGTATATTCAAATGGTAATTCTAAAATTTATAAAAATTCTGATAAAACAAATCCAGAACATATTAATGCATTAAATAAAATCGCAACAGCTTATAATAATTTCAAAGATTATTTGAGAGATGATACAACTGAGATTGATTCTCAGTATTTATGGGATTTAATTTGTATGCCAAATCCTAAAATTTTTCCTTCTGGATTGAATATGGTGATTATTGAATTAACACGTAAAGATGTAACAGATAATGTTGAAATATTATGTCCATCAAATCATTATTCAAGCACATTTTTTGAAACAAAAAAGAGAACTATATTTATTTTAAAAATAGAAAATTTTTATGAACCGATATATGCTTATAGAAATGATAAAGAAATTACAATTATACCAAATTTTACTGAAATGGCCAAAAATGAATTACCTAACATTAAATATACTTTATCATTAATAAAAAATGTATTATCTTCAAAATGTAATCCACAACCAAGTATGCCGTTAGTATATCATTTTAAAAAGAATATATCACTTAATGAACTTTTACATAATTTAACTATAAGTTCAAAATTAAAAAATTATAACGTAGAAAAATATGTTAAAAGTTATGATAACAAAGTTATTGGGATAGTAGTTACTAACAATAATAATAATAGTAAAGGTTTTATACCATGTTATCCATCTTCATTGCCTTATCCAGTAACTGATAATATTATAATGATTGATGATGTTTATACAGATACGTATGAAAATACAAAAGAATTTTTGATTAACATATATAAATTATCAAAATTTGGAAAAAAAATACCATGTAAACCTTATGCAAAAGTATTAGAAGATGGTTTAATTGTTGGAATAATAACAATAACAAATCAATTTGTTTTAATATCAGAACCGACCCAAGATACATTTGGTGATGATTTGGAAATAATTAAAGGTTCAAATTATAACATAATTGATAAAACAATACATACCAGTAATAAAGTTGATTATGAAAGAGTAAATTTTATTAAAAAAATTCAATTAGAAACAATGTTTTACAATGCATTTCGAAATACTGCCAGATATTTATTAGGTCAATATGAAAATAACGATATACGGAAAGAAATTGAAGAAAAAACAAAATCAAACATTTCATATCTAACAAAAATGCATAGTATTGAAAAATTATTAAGGGATTTAATGGAAAAAAGAGTTATATTTAATTCTTATGAAGATGATGAAATACTGAAATTGAATAATATTACTAGTTGTTATAATAATTGTAAAAATAAACCTTATTGTAAAAAAATAGATGATGAGGAAATAAGTGACGAAGAAACAAATGAAACTGAAAAAGAGGAAGAGGCTAGTGAAACAGAAGAGGAAGAAGAAGAGGAAGAGGCTAGCGAAGCAGAAGAAGAGGAAGAAGCTAGCGAAGCAGAAGAGGAAGAGGTGGCTAGCGAAGCAGAAGAGGAAGAGGTGGCTAGCGAAGCAGAAGAGGAAGAGGCGGCTAGCGAAGAAGAAGATGAAGAAGAAGAGGCTAGCGAAGAAGAAGAGGCTAGCGAAGAAGAAGACGAGCAAGAAGGTGGTGATGATATTGATAACATAAAATGTGCTCTTATGGTTCCTGATAAAAACTTGATTAATTCAAAATCAAATGATATTTTTTATTTTGGTAAATTGGCTGATGAAATAATTAGGTATAAGCGTATCAAATCTTTTATTTTTAACCCTAAGACATTGCTTTCTTTTTCTAACGTAAATTACAATTTAAGAGAGAATGAAATAATATTATTAGAATCTTTATTATTAAATAAAGATTATTTTTCTAATATTGTCTTAGCAAAAGATAGTAATTATATTACAAAAAATACATATGATACTACACAACCTCTAAGGGGGCAAAAATATTCAAATGTTGAAAATTTTGAAGATATAAAAAATAAAGAAAATAAAAGGGCACAAATAGCTATTGAACAAAAACAAAAAGCACAAGAACAGGTTGATATAAAAGAGGAGGAAAAATTAAATAAAATAAAATTTAACGATGAATTAACAGAATGTAAGATAACTACAAAAAATTACATTTCCAGTAAATATTTTTCTAGAATTTTTCCATTAAATAGTAAAGAAAATAGATATGAAAATAAAATTGGGTGTTATTACAATCCATTAATAACTATGATAAAAGATAATAATGATATATATTCTAATATAACTCAAAATAAGTTAAAACAATCTTTAGTAACAGAATATCGTAAAATATATGACCAATATAGTAAGAATATATTAAACATCTTAAAAGCACAACATAAAAAAAGATTAGCCGAATTAGTTATTAATAAAAAAATTAATTTTTATGATATGATTATAAGTGAAGACTATTATTTGACTTTATTAGATTATTGGTTAATAGCAAAACATTATAATTTACCATTGATATTTATATCCGAAACATCTTTATTAGAAAATAATAAAAAAATGATGGTTTCTCATTCAGATAATAATGATGCTTATTATTTTTTAAAAACATCCGCAACTTCTACATTTATTAATGTATCACCGGTATATACCTTAATTCAAGATGAAAATAATAATACAAAAATACCGATCTCTAATCTTAGAGATGAAACAATCAAGGAAGAAATACGAAATGGATATACCGATGATAATTTAATAAATTTTATTAAAAACTTTACATTGAAATACGCAAATACACGTAAACGTTTACCTAATAAAATACAAAAAACTGCTGTGCCTGAACCTGCTGTGCCGGAACCTGCTGTGCCTGAACCTGCTGTGCCGGAACCTGCTGTGCCTGAACCTGCTGTGCCGGAACCTGCTGTGCCTGAACCTGCTGTGCCTGCTGTGCCTGAACCTGCTGTACCTGAACCTGTAAAAAAACTTTCTAAAAAAATGATTATAAAAAAAAAATTATAAATATATATTGAAAAAAATTGAAATGTATTAAAAATAGATAAGATATAACAACCCATCAATAACACAGCAATAATGGATCCCAGCGAAAATGAAAAATGCTACAAATGCGACAACCCCATCAATGTAGACAATGACGATTATTATTATGATTGCGAAGATGATACATTTATCTGTGAAGAATGCGATGATGAATTTGACGAAATATAAACAATAACGAATGAATAAACTTTATAAAAAATTATAATTATTTTTTTATAACAAATTTTTATATTATATAAAAAAATATTATTTAATATGTTGTGTATACCAGCCATATTTATTACCAGTTTTGTCTAGACAATAAGCGGATAACCATCCTAGCATAGCAAAAGAAGTATCTCCAATAATATTTATAATAGAATCAGATTTTGGTTTTCCTCCAGGCCAAAATACTATATATTTATTAATAATATTCATACCCACTTGTGTATTTTCCAAAAATTCAAAAATTGTATGTAAAACAAACCAATTTATTAATGAAATATTCCAGAAATATATTATTATTCCTACAGAAAAATGAATATATGTAAACTGATCTAACAATCGATATCCCATTATAATATTACAATAAAAAATAAATATATTTATAACTATAACTATAATTATTTTTTAAAACCCAACATCATAACCATCATCTTCACCCATATCAACAGCATTGATTTTAGATACATTATTATTAATTTTTAGGTTTTTAATACTACATTCATCTTCATCATTATAACCTTCAAACTTATCTTCAATCATTTTTGACACATTGTTTTCTTCTAAGTCATCCGGTTTAATTTGGGTTATTTTATCATAGTCAAGAATAACTTGAAATGCGCTAGTTCCAAAATATCCTTCTTGACCACACATTACATTAGCAGAAACACCTTTCATCGGGTCTAAATCAGCATGTCGAGCAGCATTCAAGAACATTTCAGGTGTTTCTTCAAATGAAGCTTTTGCGATAGGGCCAATGTCATCATTATTGATTCCGTGACGAAATATAGATACCATAGAATCATTACATGTCATTCTATCACATAACATACTCAAATGATGAAAGTTAATATAAGTGCTGTCAAATTCAATCACTTCTGAAAGTTCATTCATAATTGATTGACGTGCTGCTTCTATACCAAGTACACGATAAATTTCTTGAATATCGTTGGTATACGTTCGTGTTACATCAATATTTTCCATACTCAATAATTCCATTAAATTTGTTCCAATTGTATCAAGAACCCATGTTTCTTTTTTCGTAAAACTTCCATCTTCCATTACCAAACTATCAAGTATTTTTCGCGGTGTTACCTTTTTAATATTTTTTACACCACGCAATACTAACTTATCCAATAATGTATCTTGGAAATTTTTAAGTAAATATATTTCATCAGATTGATCTAATGTTTTTTTCTTTAAATTATTCATTTTTGTAGTAATTTTATTATTTAAGCGAAGACGAAATACAAGGTTGTCGCTATTATAATCTGAAAATACACAAGACAATTGGTTATCACTATATGTATTGTTAATTGCAAAATGAACATCATCCATTGTTATATTTCTATCTAACATTTCTTCAGTATTCAATACAAGTCGAATAATCCAATTAGATTTAGATTTAGATACAGATGAAGAATTATTTGAATTTGTTTGTTCATCTCCTCCATCGGTATTACATTCATCAATCATTTTTTCAAATTCATCATACATTTTCATAACATCTTTGTCATCATCTATCATTGTTTTTCCATGATTATCAGGATCAAAACAAATCTTAACAGAATCTACAATTGTTCGTAATTGCGTGTGTTCTAAATTATTAATCATACGCTTAGCATTTTCTTGGTCACACTCTTCATTCTTATGTAAATATACAGTACAAGACGGATTTTTTGGGTTTTCAGATAAAGAGATAATTTCTTCAATACGCGGCAAACCACGTGTTACATTTGACTTACTAGCAACACCAGCAAAGTGAAAGGTGTTCAATGTCATTTGTGTGGTGGGTTCACCAATAGACTGAGCCGCAATCATTCCTACCATTTCACCTGGTGCTACAATTGATTTTTTATACAATAACACAATCTTATCAATTAAAACTGATAATGCTTTTCGATTAAAACGTTTCACCATAAGTAAATCCTTGGGTGTAAGATAATAATAATATAACATTTTAAACAGCATATTAGGTTGACAATACTGAATTGCCATTAAACGACTGAAACCTTCGTCGATTATTTCCATTGCTTCAAGAGGCGTAATATCAACAAGTGAATTGACATTTATATGATTTTGTCCCTGGACATTATTAATCGTATGAATAAATGAAATAGGCATATTTATATTTCTGTTATCACGATATCCAAACACATTCATGACCAATCCGGTTCGTATTTGAATTGCCATATCAATAATTTCTTTTGTTCGCTTTGATAAATCAGCTGCCTGTTTACTAATTCGTTTAATAGTTGGCTTTGTAAATGAAGCAACATATACATCATCTGATTTACTTTTTCCACTTGCCGATACATTGGGCATTTGAAAATGCGTATAAATATCTTCTAATGACATTTGAACCAAAGGAAGAGGTTGTGATTCTACTTTTACAGGGTCAAATCCATCATCACCATAAGTGAATTGAATAATTTTACTCTTATTGTTGCGCACCGTCATATCATATTCAATCTTAAGGTCTTCCAAACCCTTAATCAAACGTCGTTGAATATAACCAGTTTGAGATGTCTTAACAGCTGTATCAATAATACCAATACGACCACCCATTGCATGAAAGAACAATTCTTCTGGTGTTAATCCAGCAATAAATGAATTCTCTACAAATCCACGAGCAGATGGCGAATCATCATACTTGGTAAAATGAGGTAAGGTGCGATTTTCAAATCCATATGGAATACGCTTATTATCTACATTCTGTTGACCTAAGCAAGAAATCATCTGTGAAATATTCAAATCACTTCCCTTAGAACCAGCATTTACCATAATAACAAAACGATTATCTTTATTAAGACTTTCACGTCCAATTTTACCAGCATCATTAACAGCCTTACTCAAAATATTATTCACTTGGCTTTCAAATTCACGCTCATCAGTTTGACCTGATTTATTTTCAAAAATACCCAAATGTGTTTGGTCTATCAATGATTTCACTTCTAATTTCTTTTTCATAATAATATCGGCAATTGCATCATTTGTTGCTTTATTCGCAATTAAATCACTTACACCTACACTATACCCGCTTAACTTCATGTATTCGGTAACAATATTTTGTAAATCATCTACAAAACCAATGGATTCTTTATTACCATAATCATTACAAATACGATGAATAAGCCCATTTGTACCATCACCAAGAACACCCTTTTCCAATTGACCTCTTACATATTTTCCATTTGCAATTTCTAAAACATTATTCGAGGTTTTATACTCTTCTTTATCACTGAAACGTTTTGTTTTATATTTCAATGTAAATGGTGGTAAAATCTGAGACAATAAATTAAAGTTAGATACTTCTTTAGTAGGAAGTTTATCAATATCCACCTTATTATACGCCATCAGTAAATTCATAGCATCACGGGATGAAAATTTAATATTTTCCCTTGTAAACCGATAAGACCCTAGCAACGAATCTTGAAATATACCAATAATTGATTTATTGCTTGCCGGACTAACAATTTGCCAAGGAACTGCTGCCAAGTTTCTTAACTCTGATTCACTTTCAATATCTTGTGGCATATGTAAGTTCATTTCATCACCATCAAAATCAGCATTGTATGGTTTAGTATCAGCAACATTCATACGAAATGTATCACCGACTGGCATAATTCGCACAATATGTCCCATCATAGACATTCTGTGTAACGTTGGTTGACGATTAAATAAAATACAATCACCATTCATCATATGACGATGAACAATATCACCATATTCTAATTTAATAGATTCGCGATCAACATATCGCAGTGAAATATTATCTCCATTTTTCTTTTCTAAAATCTTTGCTCCTGGATAAACATCAGGTCCGTTACGAATGAGTTTTTCCAAAAATTTCACATTTCGGGAATTTACAATAACTGGTTTTGTTAAATTTTTTGCCATTTTCAAAGGAACACCCAATTCCATTGCCGATAAATTTGGGTCAGGCGTAATAACAGAACGACCACTAAAATCAACACGTTTCCCCATTAAATTTCCTCTCACACGACCATGTTTACCTACCAAACGTTCTTTAATAGATTTCAAAGGACGCCCAGAACGCTGTGACATTGGTGGAGCACCAGGAATCTTATTGTCAACAAGTGAAGCAACATAATATTGTAACAAAACACTCCAATCATGAATTACATTCGCTGATGCGTTAGCCTGAATTTTTTCTTGTAATGTTTTGTTTGCTTTCAAAATACTAACAATAATATGTGTAATGTCATCTTCACTACGTTGTTGAGAATCGTGTTTTACAGATGGTCGAACTGCCGGTGGAGGAATTGCTAATACTTGACAAATCATCCAGTCAGGACGCGACCAAATAGGACTAAATCCCATAAATGTCACATCATCGTGTGATATACGCCGAAAACATTTTAATAAAATTTCTGGTGTTAGATTCATAACCAAATTCTCTCCTTCGGTGTTTTCCCATTCAGCTACTAAACTTGAAAGACCTTCTTTTTTTATTTTACTGGGTTGTTTACATCCACAACCATCGTCTGTATCTTCACCACAACGTTTTATTTTACTTGCCAAAGCAAATACAGCACTCCATCTATCTTGTGATGACATATTCATTAAATGTTTATATTTTTGTTTACTAATTTTTAATTTACTACATTTGATACATATACAACGTGCGATTTTCATAATTGTAATAAGATATTGAATGTAAAACAACGGACGTGCTAATTCAATGTGTCCAAAATATCCAGGAGTTTGCATGTAATCTAGACCATCTGTCGGACAAATCAATCCCGGCTCTAATACGCCCATACGTGGATCAAACAAACCATTAATAACTGGTTTATTATTCACATATGCTTCTCGATTTGTTATTTCTGCTACAGACCCTTTACGAATCTCATCTGGAGACAAAATACTAAATTGAATTCCAATAATCTTAGAAGCATTTTTCTTGATATTAGCCATGGTGTCTCTTATATTAACATAACAATATTTAGATATGTTTAATTCAATTTTATTCTTATATATTTATTTGTCAATTATTTATTACTTTTTATTT
>Ga0315315_10001349_pt1 | contig 22425 bp, 19 predicted proteins | sample M140m3416metaG_FD_203699 | JGI IMG/M metagenome (GOLD analysis project Ga0315315, IMG submission 203699) | Ammonia-oxidizing marine archaeal communities from Monterey Bay, California, United States - M1 40m 3416 | ecosystem: Environmental > Aquatic > Marine > Intertidal zone | place: USA...
TAAAGTTTCGTGGTCCATTTCGCTCTGTCCTGGTAAGGTAAATTTCGTGTATATAGAATCCGTGTCCCCATATACTACATGGGCTTTAACGCCATTTGAATCTTCTGAACCATCATACCAAGATTCTGCACAATTTTTACTATGTTGAATCATTCCTCTACCTATCGTAGTTGTAGTTGATGCTATAGGTTTACAAGGTAACATACCTGTAGAAGCTCCTGTGAAACCATAAATACTATTCATAGAAACTTTGATAGCAAGTTGTTTACCATTGTAAACTGCTTTTAATTCTGGAGTTGGAGCATTTTTCATTTGTTTCTTAGCTACCTTCCTAGCAGCCCATAATTTTTTAAGCATTTTTGGAAGTAGTCCTTCTACGTTCTGTGCGAATTTGTAGTCACCTGCTTCCCATTTTTTATGTAAATACTTAACATCCTTTATATTATCATACTTTTCTTTCATAACAAAAGTTGAAAAACAAAGATTGTGAGCTATCATAATAGAAGGGTACAGACTCGCAAAATCCAGACCTGCAACTGGTTCAAAATAAGCTCCTCTTTCAGCACTAAGTACAGTAGCTCCAACAAATTTATCTTGTTCAATGTTCTTTTTCTTTTTTTCTAAAGTAGGAACTAAGAAACCGTCTTTCCCTCCTTCATAAACTAACTGACTGAACACTTTAATTTGTTGACCTCTAACAATAAGCCAAAAAACAGGTACACGGGTAATCTTAGCCATTTCTAGAAGGTTAGGAAGGATACTTAATCGTTTCATTAATCGTAATGGTAGAGCAGTATCCTGAGCACAATAACTAGCTACTACTGCTCTTTCTGCTGAAGTACCTTCTGGGCCAGCCATCTTGAAAATCATTTCAGGAGTAACATCGTGTTTTTTGTCACCTAGGAAAACACTAGCTACATTGTCTAGTTTGTAGCTAGTAAGTTTGTGTTCTCTTCTTACGATATGTAAGAGGTCTATTTGTCCTACTCCATGCATATCAAGGTAAATGAATTCGTTATGACCGTAAGCATTACTACTCATTTGTTTTTCTGCCATTTTAGATGGTACATGAATGAGTCTACTCAATTCTGAGAATACATCTTCACAACCTACTTTAACTGCTCTTTTCCAAAGATACACCCAATCAAAACCGAATATATTGTAACCTATTAGTTGGTCAGGGTCAGTTGCTTTTATTAACTCACACCAAGCTTCTAAAACTTCTGCTTCTGTGTCGTAGTATTCTACTATAACTCCCTCGATAGGATCACATGGACCTAATGTTATAACATGTTTTACAATTTCAGGGTCACCTTCCTTTTGAAAGGAACTCCCAATTTGAATAACAGCATCACCTTTAATAGTAGGGTCAGGAAATTTCTTAGGGCGAGTACTCATACATTCAATATCAAAACTAAGGGTTACCATGGGGGCTATGTCTTCTTTATCGTAAGGAAGGACAAACTTAAAACTGGTTTCTGCATAAATCTGACAACGACTCATAGAAATTTCTGGTACTTGGTACTTGTTAACTTCTATCCAACCTGCTGTAAGAATATCATTACGATGTACAAAAGTAAGGATGGGGTCTAAATTAGCGTTATAAAGTTTATTAGTAAGAAGACGGTCTATAGTAAAATTGTTGAATTTGTATTTCTTTTTTTTGAAACCCCATTTGCACCCTGACATAACTTTAAGGTTACTAAAAGACAATTTCAAGAAAGCGAATTTTTTATGATTATTGAAACCATAAACATCTTTTCTGAATAGAAGTTTACACCCAGTAAGGTATTTTCCTTTTTTACCCAATCTTTTCTTTAGTAAACCTTTAAATTGTTTAACCATAAAATCATTCCATTCTTCCCCAGACTTAACTTTAAGGTAGAAGAAGGCTTTAAAATTTTTAATGTTGACACATACAGTATTACCATCTTGTGTGACTCCAAACATGTAAATTTGAAATTTTTTATCACTATCTTCATCTTCGGAGTCAGCATCATCATCTTGTTTGATATCTCCACTGTACCATTCTCTGACTTGGAAGATAATAGGTTTATCTTTATCGATATCTACTTTTTTTCTAATGAATTTATCCATGTTTGTAACGTTAAATTATCTTTATGTAATATTTTTGAAAAATACTGTGTAAGGATAATTATTTTAGGTCACTAGGAGTCAATCGATAAGCCCAATGTTGTAAACCTTGACGTATGACTGGACTGACTTTATAATCATTGTATTTAGTTTTCTTTTTTTTAATCATGTTGACTATCCTACTTTTAAAACGACCTTTTGGACCAGCGAATCGTAGCCAACGTTTAATTTGTCTTTCATCATCTGGAGTACGTCTTCCTTTATAAAATCGACAGTACCATTGGACCCATCCATAAGGATCTTGTTCTCTCATCCAACCTTTTTGTTCCCAAAAGCGTAAACTAGTTCCGCTTTTAACACCGTAATTATTAATAGAAAGGTCACAATCTGGACTGGTTAACCAATCATTGGGAATTCCTTTCCACCAACTCTTTGGAAATTCTTTATGTTTATTTTTATACTTTTTTCCTGTTACTTTACTAGTGATGGGTCTCCAATAAGTTCCACCAAAACTTCCTAATAAAAACATTTGTCTAGGGGTGAGGTTGGGCTTGAACTCCGGGTAATCTTTAAAACGAATAATTTTGGTTCTAACCTTGTTGTTATTCATTTTAATAATTACTTAGAAAAAATAATGAGAATTTAAATTTACATTGTTATTAAGCATATTTACAATCGTATGCTTTATTGATACATTTACATTTATTTTCACAAAATTTTTCACTTATATTATTACATTTAGGTACACAACTACAAAATTTTTTACAATATGTTTCGCCTGATGAACATTTAGGTCCACATTTAGGACAATCAGAGCCTCTAAAAGGCATGGACCTCCTTTTAAGACTGACTGGACAAACACATGTATTACATTTATCTTCAGTATCACAAACCAGACCGTCCTTACATTTGTCTTCACATGTATTATTTGAACTGTTCCATTTTTGCTTTGGTTTTTCATTACACTCGTCCCTAGCTCTTTCCGCTTCACAAGTTAAAAAATTTGGTTGTATAGTTCCGTCACTAATTTGTATACTACTTATTATTACAAGTGCAACAACACCAAGGGTGGCAAAAAAATCCACGATAGGGATAGTCTGATAAAAAAAACATCCAATAGGATGGTGATCACAATCATACATTTTATGAGAGGAGTCTTTATACCACACTCGATAAACTATATATACAAAAATAAGATAAACAAAAAATTGTACTAACATGATTGTCATTGTTGTCATATTTTTACTAATCTCTTTTTCTCTAAACTGTAACCTCTTTTGACCTTTACATTCATCATCCACACAACAAATTTCTAAAGGCTTTGTGTCTTCACATTTTTTTAAAAAAGAATTACATACTTTAGCATCACTGTCCCATTTTTTGCATTGTGCTTTATTGCATGCTTCTTCATCCATTGCATCTACTGTATCATCGGTTATATCATCGGTTTGTTGAGAGTCTTCTTTTCCTTCTGTTCTTGTTGCTTCTGAATTTACACTAATCTCCCATGTATTAGCATCCGTTATTTCTTCAGGAGTAGTAGGAAGTCTTGCTGAATGAGTCTGACTTCCTAAAGAATCTTTTATTTTTTCCCAATCGTTATCAGCAATAACAACTGGATCACCCTCTAATTTGTTTCCAACTTTTGTAATAGGTCTAAAATGTATTGTTACGTCATTTATTTTAATTAGAAAAATTTCTCTTAAATGTTTTTCAGGTGCAGATACTTCTATTTTTATTTTTTTTCGTCCAGAATCATCTGGTGCAACTAGTTCTATTATTGTATCAAAATAAACACCTGTCGGTTCTGATTCAACATTTCCAAAATATTCTTTAATATTTATCCTAACCCGATTGTCCACTATGGGATTTACTTCTCCTAAACCGATTGGACTTCCTAATATTTTTTTCATTACTATTAACGTAGAAAATTATTTCATTAAAAATCGTCATCCTCTTCAATAGTGTACACGATTTCTTCATTGTCAAATCCAGACAATTGATACTCCGAAACTCTTTTCTCAAAGAAATTAGTTTTACCATCCAAACCTATTTGTTCCATAAAGTCAAAAGGACATTTACTACCATAAATTTTATCAAACCCTAGTTGTTGTACTAAACGGTCAGCAACAAATTCAATGTACTCACTCATAAGAACTTTATTCATTCCTATAAGGTCACATGGAATAGAATCACAAATGAATTCTTTTTCAATAGTAACAGCTTCTTTAACAATAGTATACACAGTCTTTTGAGTAGGTTTATTCTTCAATTTTTTGTACAATAGTACAGCAAATTGAGTGTGCAATCCTTCATCCCTAGCGATGAGTTCGTTACTGTGTCCTAAGGCTTTTACCATTTTACCTTTACTCTTCAACCAAAAGATACTACAGAATGCACCTGAAAAGAAAATTCCTTCTACAACAGCAAAAGCAATAAGACGGTTAACGAAAGGTTGTTCGCTACTAATCCATTTCATAGCCCAACTAGCTTTCTTTTTGATACTTTCAAAATTTTCGATGGCATTGAATAATTCTTTCTTTTCTTGTTTATCCTTTATTAATGTATCGATAAGGAGAGCGTAGGTCTCACTGTGAATTTGTTCCATTGCTGCTTGGAAAGTGTAAAAGGCTCTAGCCTCACTAATTTTAACTTCATTACAGAAATTAGTTACGAGATTTTCTATAACTATTCCGTCACTTCCTGCAAAGAATGCAAGTATCCTTTTAATGAAGAATCTTTCATCTTCGGAAAGACTTTCCCAATCGTTTTTATCGGCTGGATAATCAATCTCCTCTGCAACCCAAAACATTTTTTGGTGGTATTTGTACATGTCCCACAGGTCCTGGTAAGCGGCGTTAACAGGTAGAACAACGAAACGGTCAATTTCTTCTTTGAGAACTGGTTCGGTCATGTATAAATACAGTAAATATTTTTTATGTCATTTTATTTCTTCTTTTTTTTCTTTTTCTTTTTCTTTTTCCTTTTTCCATTAGGTTTTTTCATAAGATAGTACAAAGAACTTCCACCAAGAGCTAAGAGTACTACTACAATTAGATTTAAATAAGATTTTTTGTTTCTATTTTGACCAGCAGCTATAAATGATTGCACAACATTTTTAGCTTCTTTCCTACTTGCATCATTTGTATTTTCATTTATACCAGAACTTTGCATTTACTAATAACAAATAAAAAAATTTTATTTTTTCTTTTTTTTCTTTCGTGAATCTTCATTTAAATATTTTAAATAACTTCCACCGAGAGCTAAGACTATTACTACCATTAGAATAGCGTATGATTTTTTATTTCTTAATCTATCTCCCATTATTATTTTTTCTGCTTCTTCTTTTACTCTTTCTTTTAAACTTTTATTGTGTTTTATAGCTTTTCTTTTATTTCTTTCATCTATTCTTTTGGAAAATTCTTTTTTTAATTCTTTATTTGACATAACAGGTTTTTTTTGTTTATTGTACTCTTCCATGATAAGTTTTTTTCTTTCAAGAGATGTCAATCTCATACGAGCATACTTTCTTTTAATATCATACAATAAATTTTCGTTAAATATAAAATTAGGTTGTTCTCTTTCAAGATCCATAAAACTAATATTATCTGAATGTTCTTCCATTATAGACGTTTAATAATACCCTAGAAATTATTCTTAAAAAAAAATTAGCTTCCACACATTAAACATTCTTGCTCTTCTTCTTCTTCAGCTTTAATTTTTTGTTCCATCGAATGGTCAATAGTAAAGTTTTGAGCATTCTTAACGGATTTTGCACGAATGTAGTAACTACCTGTCTTGAGACCTTTTTTCCAACCGTAAAAATGAACTTTTGTCAATAATTGAGGAGTAGGATTTTTCAAGTGAATGTTCAGACTTTGACTTTGACAAATGAAGCGTCCTCTATCAGCAGCCATTTCTATTATAGTTTTCTGTTTGATGTCCCAAGAAGTTTTGAATACTTTTCTTATTTCTTCAGGTAGCGTCTTCATGTTTTGTACGGAACCTCTTTCTTTAATCAAACGATATTTAGTAACTTCTGACCACAGTCCCATATTGACTAATTTTTTCAATAAACGATGATTAACAACTGTAAATTCACCAGCTAAGGTTCTTCTAGTGTATGCGTTACTAGTGTATGGTTCAAAACATTCATTACAACCTAGGATTTGAGAAGTAGAAGCAGTAGGCATAGGAGCTACTAAGAGACTGTTACGAATTCCATGTTTTTTAATGGACTCCTTTAGTCCTTTCCAATCCCATCCATTTTTTCTGAATTGAGTTTCTCCTTCCCACATATCAAATTGAAGAATACCTTCACTTGCTGGGCTACCTTTGAATGTTTCGTAAGGTCCTTGTTCTTTAGCCAATTCGTTACTCATTTCTAATGATGAATAATAGATTGTTTCGAATATTTCTTTGTTTAGTCTTCTTGCTTTTTCTCCTTCGAAATCATAGTGTAATTCTGCGAATAAGTCAGCTAAACCTTGTACACCAATACCAATAGGCCTATGACGCATATTGCTTCTCTTAGTTTCAGGTACAGGGTAAAAGTTTATGTCAATAATCTTATTAAGATTCTTAACTATGGTGTGAACGACACTTCTTAATTTTTTGTGGTCGAATACAGGTAAGTACTGGTCTTTTAACTCACTATAACCTCCTATCCTAGTGTCGTTAATAAAAATTTGCGGTACAGTCTTAATTTCTTTTCCTTCTTTTTCTAAGATGTCTTTAAAAAATAATTGACGAAGATGATTGTCGTCTACTGATATCTCTTCATAGTCGATATTCCTTTCTTTAAAGAAAGCTTTTGTCAGTAGGCAGTAATTGCAATTCTTTTTAGAATAAATTTTAACAGTACCTTTTAACGAAGGGTGTTTCAAATACATAGGTAAGGCTATACTTGCTAAGTTACAAACAGCGTACTCTTTATTGTCACTGTATTCGATTATTTCACATTGAGAAGTTATTATACCATTGAAAATACCTGCATGTCTTTTCTTTTCAGTAAAACAATAAGTTTTAGATACTTCTCCTTTATCGATTATCTTATTAATCTTAACAAATTGTGTTGCATTTCTTTGGGGTTGATATTTTTTTATAGTTAATCTTTTAGAAGAAAATCCTAATTGAACTAATCGTTGTAAATCATTTGAGCCTACTAACAGTCTGTAGAGAGTTTTACAATTGTATAACTGTTTACTTCCTTTCCCATTAGGAAGAAGAGTCTCTCTTTCATTCATGTTTAGTGTAACTTTACTTGCTACTCCACATGTTTGTAACATTAGTTTAATCTTTAGCAGAAATTCTTTATGTATACATGAAATTTGTAAAGACTGATTATCACCATTGATTGCTATGGTTCCATCAGCGTCACAGTATCCAGCAAACCATTCTAGTTTACTCTTTAATGAATAATTCATCGGAACAAAGAACTTTTCTTTTAAATTTGGATTAAGAGTAACATTTAGTTTTCCTTTTTTTTCTTGTCCTGTTGAAACATAATCAAGGTGAGGAAGAAGTTTTATTTTTTCTTGATACAAAGAAACCATTGGTTTTGGGGTATAACAAGTACCTTGACATTTATCATTGATTTCAGAACCTTGTTGTAAAGTAATGTGTCTCTTACAATACGACTTGTTCTCTAATGCTTTATAGTCGCAATTTTTTTCAGAATCCTTTGAGAATACATTAGAATAAGTACCGTCTCCGCTAAAGAATCCATTAGTATATGAACTTTCTAATATTTTTTTATTATCGATTACTGGATAATCACATTTGATTAGTTTCATTCCTGTTTTTAAATGCTGCGCTTCAATCAGTTTAACATTTTTACTTTTGATGATATCTTGTTTCATATTGAAAGTGGGATATTTTTCTTGAATGTAAAATTTATGATATTTAGTACAATTAAGTTCTGAACCATCTGATAAATGAATGTTTAGCAGTTCAGCACTATCATTTGTTTGTTTTACAGTAACTTCACTAAATTCTTTACCGTTCCAAACATTAACGATTTTGTCCTCTAAAGTTTCAATAACTTCGTGTCCCTTATCCGTTAATAGCAATGTATCTCCTCTTACACAACACAAATTGCTACTCTTTATGGTGCCTAAATTTTTCTGATTTGATTTTTTGTTACACGGGTCTTTGTAAAGCATGTAAGGAGTACCAGTTTCAATTTGAGTTCCTAAAATATGTGACCATAATTCTTGTGCTTTAATTTGTTTCATGTACATACCTTTTGACTCGTATTCAGTGTATAATTTTTCAAATTCATCTCCATAAACATCATTTAAATTTCTGCAACGGTCAGGGCACATAAGAGACCACATTCCATTAGATTCTACTCTTTTCATGAAAAGATCAGAAATCCAAAGAGCGTAAAAAAGGTCTCTTGCTCTTTCTTCTTCACTTCCATGATTCTTCTTAGCATCCAAAAATTCAAAAATATCACCATGCCATGTAGGTAAATACATAGCAAAACTTCCATTTCTTTTCCCTGATTGATTAATATAACGAGCAGTGTGATTGTAAACTTTAAGCATAGGAAGAATACCGTCACTATAACCACCAGTCTTTCGGATAAAACTGTTTCGGCACCTAATATTACCAATATGAAGACCAATTCCTCCAGCCCATTTAGAAATCATAGCAGTATCGCTTATAGTCTTGTAAATACCTTCTACTGAATCATCAGTACCCATCAAAAAACAACTACTCATTTGAGGACGAGGTGTTCCTGAATGAAAAAGAGTAGGAGTAGCATGAGTAAAGTATTTTTGAGACATAAGGTTGTATGTATCTTTAGTACAATCTTTATCACATCCATGAATACCTAATGATACTCTCATCCACATGTATTGTGGAGTTTCTTGTATTTTCCCATTGGTTCTTAAAAGATAGGAGCGTTCCAAAGTTTTAAAACCAAAGTAATCGATAAGGTAGTCTCTTTTAGGCTTTAAAGTTTTTTCAATCCAATCTTTATTCACAGGATTTTGAGAAAACTCCCAAACTTCTTTTGATACTAAAGGGGAATGATTTTCATGTACGTCAAGATGGTTGTAAAGACTATTCATTGCTTCGGAAAAACTTTGGCGTACATTTTTTTGATGATTGTTGATGGCTATTCTAGAACCTAATGTTCCCCAATCAGGATGTTCTAATGATAAATTCATACAAATATTAGCAGTAAGTTCATCAAGTTCTACTGTGGAAATACCATCTCGAATCATACTACATACTTTCGTAGAAATTATTATAGGGTCTATAACAATTGAGTCTAAATTATAGCATAATTTTTTAATCCTTGAAGTTATTTTATCAAGAACAATATCTTCAGATTCTCCTTTTCTGTTAATGATCCTCATTTTATAATATAATGTATATATTTATTTTTAAGTTAGTTCAAAATTAAAAATGCTATCTTTTAAATTATTAAACCTAACACTCCAATCATGCGTCCAGTCTGATATATGTAATGCATTTGATGATCGGTTTACTATGTTAATAATTTGCATGGATGCTTCTTTATCATTTTCTCCAGGTACTAATCTTTCAAGTATATGATGTTTGATAAGACTAAAGTTTTCATTAAATACTGGTATTTCTGGTGTAATAAAAGCAAGATAGGAAAAAAGAATATACCATAAAGAACTTCTTCTTCTAATACTTGAAAAAGATTTTTTACATCTATTTTTAAATTCTGTAAAATTTGGAGACATTTTTCCACCAAGCATGTCTAACATATCTTGTGTTATTTTCATTTCTACACTAGCATTTTGTGGGTCTTCTCCTAGAATATAAGTGAAATCAATGTGTATGAGTTCTCCTTCTTTATTAATAAGGATATTTTCAAGATGTCTATCTCCTACCCCTAAGACGTAACAAAGAACACAGCTAGAAACACATGTAGTGATAAATCTTTCTCTAATATCCTTGATAGTTTTATGAGGATTGAAATCGAGTATATAATTTTGTAAAGTGGATTCATAACTATTTTTAACTTCGTAGAGAGTGGAAGATTGTTCTACCATTTCAATCCAACCTATTTTATCATTAACCGGAAAAACATTGTACGTCACAATATCTACTAAACCATTACATATAAAATTAATGAAACAAGAGACAATCATAGTAAGTCTATCTTTTCTTACATCTTCATTTTTAATAAGAATATTAACTACTCTTTCTAAATCATGAACAGAACCTTCTTCTTCTACAATCATGGGTATTTTCCAAGGCTTTGTGTAAGAATTAAAACGAATTATACAATCATATACTATTCCTGTGCAGATATATTTATAATTCCATGGTAATCTAACCCATTCATTTATTTTAAAGAAATTATTAAAACAATTTTCCCACTGTTTTGTAGTGTAATCTTCGTTAGTAGCTATATGTACTAATTGTATAAAATTATCAGTTTTAGCTATTTCTTTTTTAATGATTGGGTCTAATATTTTAATATAATTAGTAAAAATTTTATAAAGATCTATTTCTGTTTGTTTATTATTCATTTGACATTTTATTTCGAAATAATAAGAAAAAGCAAATGTAAAATCTTGTTTAGCAAAAGGAAAAAGTAGATTATAAGCTATTTCGTTATACCTCTTAGAAAGTTCAACAAACCATGGAATAAGGAGTATAATAACATTTCTGTTTACTAATTGTAATTGTTTTATAATCCAATTTCTACAATAAGGATCATCTTTAGTCGGACTTCTATAAAGCATTTCTAATAATTCTTCTATTTTAGGTACAGATTCACATTGTCTTTTACACAGCAAATTATTACATGAGAAATTTTTATTATAATCATATTTTTCTATTAGAACTTTAATATCTTTTTTTTCGCTACACATTAATAATTTTTGAAAAAGGTGAAAATGACCTGAAAATTCATATTCATGATTAATTATGAATTTTCTTTCTAAAGTTTGAATTTTTTGACAAGGTAACTTATATTGAATATTTTTATAACTAGACATAACGGTATTAATAGATTTACACCATTCTTTACAAACAAGACGAAAATTATATATTTCTATAATTGACAACGGTATATTAGAAAATATATGTATATATAACTTTGAATTTTTAATGAAATTTACTATTTTAAAACATTCTGTACACAATCTTTTTTCTTCAGTTTCCCAATTAAAATAAGATTTATTTTGAGGAGATAGACTATTATTTAATATAGAAGGTATAGTACTCCTACCTGATGAACAATCATTACAAAAAACTCTTCCACACATTCTACAATGGTGTTTACGATTTAATATTGAAAAATAAATAGCACAATTATAACACTTAGTAACATTTTCACTAGGTATCCATATAACAGGTGTAGTTTTAGGAATAGCAATGTCAGAAATATTTTTTTTGTCATTGAAATACATTGACATACTCATATTCCTTTTCATTACTAGTATGAAATATATTAAATAGTTATAAAAATATTTGATTACAATTTATAATATGTGTGGTATACTTGCTATGATAGATAAAAATGGAACTAGGAACAGTATAGTAAATTTTAAAAAAGGTCTATTTATGCTTGAAAAAAGAGGACCAGATACAACTAAAATAAATAATATAGGAAGAGTCAATTTAGGATTTACTAGATTAGCTATAATGGATACAAGTTCTAATGGACAACAACCTATGGAACTTAATAATGTGTGGTTAGTGTGTAATGGTGAAATTTATAATTGGAAAGAATTAGCTCATACTTACAAATTTAAACTGCGTAGTAGGTGTGATTGTGAAATTATACTTTGGATGTATAACCAATTTGGATTAGAAGAAACTCTTTACAAATTAGATGGAGTATTTTCATTTGTTCTTTATGATAAAAATACAGAACAATTGTTTGTAGCTAGGGATCCTTATGGTGTAAGACCTTTATATTGGGGATTTGGAAACCTAGATTTCTATGTATTTGGAAGTGAAGTTAAATCTTTAATTGACTTAGATTCTTATATGAATATTTACCATTTTCCTCCTGGATGTTATATGCATTATAAAGACAACAAATTAAAGACTGTACAATATCATAAAAGAGACTATATATACAGAGATTGTTGTTACGATACAGTTCATGAAATTTTCATAAATCTAAAATATTTACTTACTGAAGCAGTAAGAAAAAGAATGCATTCAGATAGACCAATAGGTTGTCTGGTAAGTGGAGGTTTAGATTCAAGTTTAGTTGCTGCGATAGCTAATACATTTCTCCCAAGAGGAAGTCTTATGACATTTTCAATAGGATTTACAGAAGGTTCTACCGATTTGGAGTATGCTGACAAAGTAGCTGAATATTTAGGAACTAGACATTATAAATTTAGTGTGCCTTATAAAGAATTTATTAAAGCAATAGATGAAGTTATTCGTGTAATAGAAAGTTATGACATAACAACAGTAAGAGCATCAGTCGGTAACTATCTTGTGTGTAAGTATGCTAGAGCTAATACAAATTGTAAAGTTATTCTTAATGGAGATGGTAGTGAAGAAATTTTTGGAAGTTATAAATATTTTGAAAAAGCTCCAAATACAAGGTCTTTTTTTAATGAAAATTGTAAATTACTAAGGGAAATTTATATGTATGATGTCCTTAGAAGTGATAGATGTATATCAGGTAATGGTTTAGAAGCTAGAACTCCATTTCTTGATAAAACATTAGTGGAATATGTAATGAAAATTAATCCTGAATTAAAGATGTCTAATATGGGTAGAATGGAAAAATGGATACTTAGAAAAGCTTTTGAAAGTAGCAATTTGCTTCCTAAAGAAGTTTTATGGAGAAAAAAAGAAGCTTTTAGTGATGGTGTAAGTGTAGAAAATTTGTCTTGGCATACTATTCTTAAAAATTATTTTGATAATTTATTGTCAGATGATTTTTATCTAAGGCATGTTACTAAATATAGTAAAAATGTTCCTAAGACTAAAGAAGCTTTATATTACAGAATGATATTTGATAATCATTATCCAAATTGTGAAGATTTAGTAAACCATTATTGGATGCCTAATTGGTCTGATGCTAATGACCCTAGTGCAAGAGTATTATAATATCATTTAAAAAAAAGAACACGTGATTTATACAATGGGTATAAAAGGACTCACACAGCTTTTAAAAAAAAAGAATGCTTATAATGTAGTTGAAAAGCACCTTTCTAAGTATAAAGGGAAGACTATTGCTATAGATACAAGTATACTTCTTTATAAATACCGGTATGGATCGGGTAATGATCAGTTGTCTCATATTTACGGTATTTTAGGGAAATGTATGTCTTTTTTAAGTAATGGGGTTATTCCTATTTTTGTTCATGATGGGGAACCTCCAGAAGAAAAAAGCGAAGTTCTTTCAAAAAGAACTGATCAAAGAACGAAATTAAAAAATAAAATTGAAAATTTAAAAATACAGATAAGAGAATATACAACTGATAGTGATAGTGAAGATGATGGTCTTGGAAAACTTAAGGTTAATCTTTCAAAATTAGAAAAACAGGTTGTTAATGTATCACAGACACATAGAAAAGAAATTTTTTATTTGTTAAAATTATTAGGTCTACCTAACTTCGTAGCTGCAGGAGAAGGAGAATCGAGTTGCGTAGAATTACAAAAAAGAGGAATAGCTGATTATGTATATTCTGAAGATATGGACGTACTTACTTTTGGGTGTACAAAGTTTTTAAGATGTTCAAACAAAAAAGATTATTATGTAGAAATATCATTGAATGATATTTTAGATAACTTAAAAATGAATCAAGATGAATTCGTAGACCTTTGTATTCTTTGTGGTTGTGATTACACTTGTACTATACCTAGAGTTGGTATGATGACATCTTTTAATCTTATTAGTAAACATCGTACAATTGATGGAATAATACAAAATGTTGATAAATACACTATACCAGAGGATTTTAAATACGAAAAAGCGAGAGAACTTTTTAAACAAGAAGTAATAATACCAGATATTTCTTTCGGAGTAGAAAAAATGGAAGAAGAAAATCTGAAAAAATTTTTATTGGAAGAAAAGAATATGTCTGAAAAATTTGTAAACAGATATATTCAAAATTTTAATAAAGTTACACGAAAATTTAGAGTAAACACGGTTAAAAATTATTTTAAATAAGTATTATTTAGTTTTTTAATATATTAAGATTAATTAAATGAATCAAGTACAAAACTTGTTAATTAATCTTAAAGTATTATCACAAATAGGACCTGGTGATAAAATAAACACCAAAGAAAAAAATATAGAAATAGACAATAATAACTGGGGACAATCACTAAGGAGAACTTATAGAGGGGACGATAGAAAATTAACGTTTGACATGATCAATAATTTAATTACTACTTTAACTTTGATTATACAAAAATCTTTAGAAGGAGACGCTAATGAATATATTGAAGAAAAATCTGTACATATGACTAACCAAGAATTACTAAAGGAAGTTCATAAAGAACTAGAAGGAGTTAGAAAAGGACTAGAAAATTTAAGGGAAACTTATTTTCAAGATGCTACTCTTGCGTCTAAAATGGAATTATGTATAGGAACCGTTCAACGTCAAATAACTTCAATTGAAAATTATTTTAAAAAAAAAAATAATAATTATTGAAAAATTATTTTGTTGGGTATAATTATAATGAGTGACGTTGATAGTGTTTTAAGTTTATTATTCGGTAAAAGAAGAAGAGTAAAAAAGAAATCTGCTAAAAAAAGCAGTTTCGGTAAAAAAAGAAAATTTGGTAGAAAATCTACCAAAAAACCTGCTAAAAAAGCAAAGAAAGTTCCACTTGCTTTAAGAAAAAAATGCAAAAAATGTGGTGTTAAATTAACTGTTAAAAGAGGAAGTAAAAGAGTAGCAAAAAGTGAAAAACTTTTGAAAAAACAACTTGCTAAAAAAATGAAAATGATGAAGAAAAAGAAAGCAGCTGCAAAGAAGAAAAAAGTAAGAAAAAGTAAATTAGGTAAAAGAAGAAAAAGAAAGACAAAAAGAAAGAAGAAGACAGTTAAAAGAAAGAGAAAGAAAACTAAAAGAAGAAGAAGAAGAAGTGGTTACGGTGCAAGTAAAGGAAGAAGTTCTTTAGGTATGGGTCCTTATCCAGGTTCTTTGATGATGAAGACTCCATATTTCGAAATGATGAAAAAAGCATAAATATTTTGTAAATAAATTTATATACGACTGATTACAAGTAATCAATTATATTTAAATTTTAATAAATTCTTCGCGTTTAATATTTTCACGGATATTAAGTATTGTCTTTTCCACGGTTAGAAGACTATTTCCATGAGGTTTATCAGTTCTTAACCTAATAGGAATAAAATTATAACCTTTTTCTTTAATTTCGCATTTATATTCTACTACGGTTCCGTTAGTAATAGTTTCACCGTTTAATGTTATATTTTTAGTGACTGCAAACTTTTTATTCTTCCCACGATTCCAACAATAAAGAATGTGTTCTTTTTTATTTTTACCAACTTTAGTTAAAAAATCTATAGTATGGTGTCCTTCTGGTTTCCATTTAAACATAGAATATTGTGTACCTGAACCTATAGGGTCTTTTACTGGATAAAATACTAAACCATCGTTAGGGACTTTACATTTTTCAATGTAGTCATAAAGACCTTTTATATTATCAAGATTATAAAAAGTTTTAAGGTATGTATCAAATGGTTGATTACCGGTTTTATAACAATATGTCAAAAGGTTATTTGCTTCTGACCATCTTTCGTTAAAAGATTTGTTCATTATATTGAATCCTCCAATAGCTATCGTATCATGTATAACAAACTTTTTAGGACATAATTCTCCATCGAAAAGTGTACCATGTTCATATATCCAGTCGCTACTAAAGTTTTGTTCCACTAAGAACATATCAAAATTTCTATCTATTAAACAGCATACGTTATAAATGTTATCAGAAAAATTGATTGTTGTACATGCAAGTAGAAAGCGATGACCGTCTAATTTAGCACAAACTACATAATTTTCATCTTTAAGAGTTTTAAAGTTTTTTCTTTCTATAGAAACAGGTTGAGGAGCTGGAAATCTTTTTTTTTCTGTCCAAAATGATAAAACAAAATTTTTTATTTGTTTTGTTATATCCTTTTCAAGAATTTTCATGAGGGTGTAATTTGTTCCAGGATAATCATAATTTTTGTAGTCCATTCTATATATTGTAGTATTTGTTCTTTATACCATTTAAAAATATTGTGTTATTTATAAGTATGAAACATGAATATATATTAATTATAATTACACTTTTATTACTTCCTATAGGGATTAAATTAAATAAATCAGGTAACATTATAGGAAAAAAATGTAAAAGATGGGGAAAAATGTTTAAGAATAGAAAAGTCCTTAAAAATATGTGTTCATTAGGTCATTTATTACAAGGACTAATAGCTGGATATTTATTGTTCGGTAACAAATACTTTTACGAACTTGTAGGAAGTGTTTGGTATAATAGAATACTCATAACAATTTCTTTACTTTATCCTTCTTACAATCTAATCAAAAGATACGTATTTTGTAAAAAATATTTTTGGGATTCAAGTTATTTTATTAATCTTTTTGAATTCGTTTCTGGAATTGTACTAGGTACTATACTCAGTACAACACAAGAAAGTATTGTTATTAAACCTTTGGTTTATCAATTAATTATAGGAATATTGTTATGTATAAACATAACTAGCTATTTAATATCTATTACCACTGTTGACGTCCTTACAAACGATAGTAAAGATAAGTAATATTTCTCTTCCATGAAAATTGTAGAAGTCTCCATTCATTTTCCTGAATGATACTTCTAGGCTTTCCATAGAAGCATCAGGTGGATCAAAAGTATAAATTTTTTTATCAAGATCTCCACCTCTAATAGCTTTTAAGTAAGCTCCACCTTTTTTTAAATTTTTAATACTCCCAGTAGTACTGTTAGCATTAGCATGATTCCTTCCTGTAAGCCACCAATCTGGACTGTTAGCATCAAATATAATCGTACCAAATGCTTTATCCAATTGAGCAGTATTAGATTCAATTCTATCTACAATAGGATTAAAATGCAATGCTATAAAACTACAACTGTCTGTAATATTAGGAGTATTCCTTGCAAGAATACCTCCGTAAAGAGTTCCTGCTGCTGCTTGCTGTGCATTTCCAAAACTCACCTGGTCCATAGAAGGAGGAGTTACAGAAACACCTTTGTAATTCTCAGTATGACTACCGAAACCTAATAGTTTAATTGCATTATTATCATTATTAGTACCAGAACCCCATAAAAGTTCTAAAAAATTATCACCTGCATTATTTCTTCTTATAGCAATTTGATTACATTCGCCACTATTCTTGTTAGTAGTAGCGTAATCACTTCCTGTAATAGCATTTAAATTAGCATTAGAAGTCATCCAACAAAAATAATCACTACCGGCATCAGCTGCTTTTAAAGCTCTTGCTACTTCAGCACATAAACCTTCTCCACTTGTAGCATTATCCCCTGTCTTGTTGAAATCGTATAATCCAGGTCTAAGGACCGCGGTTTTTTCAGCTCCTACTGTTAGTGTAATAACAGCTTTCGTAGTTGGACTTCCAGCAACTGCTTCAAGATTAGCGTGAACAAATGTAGCACCGCTAGTTTCCCAATAACCCCCATCTAAACCTCCACCAGCATTATCATCTTTTTTAGTACCAGTGTTATAATTACCTCTAGTATATCCAGCACCTGCGTTATTAACAGCAACACCAGTAACGATACCACCTGCGACGGTTACGTCAACTGTCGCTTGTGTACCAGCTTTGGTAGGTGCACTAATGTTAACTGTATGAGTTCCATCAGTTGCATAACCAGAACCTGCATTTGTGACACTGGCTGCTGTGATAGTACTTCCAATATTGAAGTCAATTTTATTATTACCTGAATGAATATTCCATTCAGTTTTAGGTAGAATCATACCTGTTAATTCTATACTCAACAAGTTTTTAAATTTTTTATTAAATTGTACTTTAAAATTACTCGCAGTAGGGTAAATACTTTTGTTCCTTTCACGACTATCTATTTGAAGATGATATTTTGTTGTTTTTAACAAATCTTTTTTATCAGGAGAATAGCCTTCGTTGAAATTTGGTGGAAGATAACTGTGATAGTTTCCGTTACTCATTATTAATGACAAATATTATTTTTTTAATATTTAAACTGTTTTAAATCTTTTAAAAAAGCTTCTATATTTTTAGTATAAGCTGCTTTGTTTGTTTTACACATACTCATAGGGTGTAATGTATAGTTTTTATTACTACATTTTGTTGCTTTTCCTAATTTAATAGATTCATTTGGAAATAATTTTTTCCTCAATAACGCAGAAGTTGGTACTACTTTTGCTTCATAATCACACTCTTTACAATGTTGTTTCATTCCTTTAGAAGATATTTTAAAGGAAACACACTCTTCTTTGTGAACGTCTTGACAATAGGTACAAAAATGTTTTTCTGGTATTGCTAGATAGTACCTTTTATACTTAACGATTTTTTTTATAGGATTGTTCCATTCTCTTTCACAAGCTGTTCTTATGAATCCTTCTATTTGTTTATAAACTGGTGTTTCAGATTCAATTTCCATTTTTTAAAAAGGATTCTTTTTCTTATATCTTAAATTTTCTTTTTAAGAGTTTATCTGTTTTTTTAATTTGAGCTGATTGTAACAAATTTATTTTTACACTTTGTCTTCTAATAATACTCTTGAGTTTGAGTCTTTCTTTATCCCATTGTTTTTTTTCTTCAATTAGATGATAATGTTCATTGACGTTACCTCCTACCATTAGGAGTAAATGGGCTTTTTCTTTTTCCCATTTAGCTTTCATTTCTCTATATTGATCTCTGAGATCATTAACAGCTTCTAAATAATCGTTTTCGTTGTTCATTATTACTTTACATGGTAAACATTTTTTTAAATATATCATCAACATTTTTAATCGTCTTTTGCTTATTTCCTAATTTTTCAATAGGATTTTCTTTCTTTTTTTCAGGGAATAGATGATTTTTAATGGGTAAAGGTAGTTTCCACAATCCATAACCGTTAGGTAACATATGACTTTTAAAACTATGACAAAATCCATTTTTTCTTCCTACCATTGTATCTTTAATACAATGGCATTTTTGATACAATCCATTAGGAGTTATCACAAAATAAATACCACTAGAACTATGACATCTACCTATATTCATACATTTAGCTGGTTGATAGTTATTTCTCAATTTAATCCAATAACAATTATCATTAAGTTTACAAATTTTTTCAAATTGTATTTTCCAAGGAAATTCACTACTATTAAAAAGCCACGATTCTATTTTATCTAATATTTTAGAACCTGTAGAAGCATAAACATTATTCCAAATTTCATCATCTCCGTCATCTTCATATTCTTCAAAAGTATTGTCTACTTTCTTACTTTCTTTAATTTCTACGGGAGTAAACATTGTACCTCTAAGTGTCCTGACAACAGTTTTTTTGAAAATATCAAGTTTGTTTGGATTTTCTTCAACTAATGATTTGTCAGGATGCGAAAATAAAGGTATATAAGCTCTCCCTTCATCTTGATACATAGTCTGACCTTTTTTATTTTTCTTTCTCGCCATTTTTCTACTGTATAAAATTCTAATTGTGTTATTACGATAAACACAACTATCATAAACATCATCCCAAGGATTGATTCTATCTCTTTCTCCAAAATCTTTTACTAGCCTTTCGACTACTTTATTTCTTAATTTATTAGCCATTTGACGAGTGACATAAATATCAGGCCAATAAAGATGAAAACCTGTTTTGTAAAGTTTATTACCTCCTTCTATAATAATCTTCGAAGCAGTTCCACAAACTATTACATTATAGGGATGGTTGTAAAGTTCATGGATAACTTTTTGAATAGAATAAAGAACAATTTTAAATTTTTCTTCAGACCAAGCGTAATCTTCTTTAATATCTATATCTGCGAAAAATCTAAATATATCAGTTGGGTATTCTGTTATATAATATTTATCTCCTGCGTTAATACCTTTAATGTATACATCGTAAAATTCTTCTGTAAGTTCCTCAGAAATACTAAGGACCCCTCCGTCTAAACACAAATGTGTGTGTCGAGTTATACCTTTCTTGTGAAAACAATTGTTTGCTGTTAACCATCTTTTAAGTATAGAATCTCTCATCTAATAATGATGGTGTGTATTTTTTAAGTTATTTATTCTAAATAAAAATATTTATTATAAACATAATGTTGAGTGATAAAAATAAAAGAATGGCTATGATTATAGCTGGTATTATTGGTGTTTATTATGGATTTGGTTTGGCTAAGAAAATAGTATTCTACCTTATAATAGGAGCTTTACTATTTTATTTTTTAGACCGAGAAAAACCCGAATTAACAGCAGGAATAAAGGAAAAAGGAAAAAAAAAGTTGGACGAGAAAATTTCAGAGGGGATCAGAAAAGCTATAGACGACCAGATGGCGTAATTTACATTAATCTCGACCACAGAAAAGACAGAAAAAAAGACGTACATCGATTTTTAAAGAAAATAGGTTATAAGAACGTTCCTGTTTACAGACTTTCTGCTACTTTGAACAAAAAGAACGGACACATAGGTTGCGCTGATAGTCATATCAGAGCTTTAGAGTATGCTAAGGACAAGGGTCTAAAGAATGTTCTCATAATGGAAGATGATGTATCTCTTGATTGTTCTCCTGCAAAATTTAATAAAAAAGTATCTGGTTTTTTAGATAAATATGGTGACAATTATGATGCTATTACCTTTTTCGGTTATTGGAAAAAAGGAATAGTCCCAGTAGATAATGATGTAAGTAAATTTTCCAATAATGGTTATTCAACTACAGCATTAGCTTACATGGTAAATCATAAGGCTTACAATGACTTTCTAAGGGTTTTTACAGATGCAAAAATAAAAATGACACAAGAACTTAAAAGTTTTAAAGGTGAAAAGAAGTTTGAAACTCCGTATGCTATTGACGTACATTGGAAAACTTTACAACGTGGAAAGAAATTTTATATTTTCAATCCGCACATTGTAAAACCTTCGGGTAGTTACAGTGAAATTATGCTTAAATAAATGGATTATTACTTGGAGGACTTCTATAATCACCATAAGAATCTATTACAGATTGCATTAGTCTAGAATTTTTTTTAGTTCTATTCATTCTATTTAAATGTCTAGCTACGTCTTGTCTAGAACCTCCTCTAGACAGAATACCTAAAGCACCTCCACCACTTCTTACTAAATTATTTAATTCTCTTCTACCTTGTATTCTAGCATTTCTTTTGAGTTCATCGTAAAGAAAATTTTTACCAATTCTTCCTCCTACTTTAGTTAAACCTGATATATTTCCACTTTTAACCATTTGTGTAAATCTACTAGGTTTAGATGCTAAGTATTCTCTATACATAGCAGCTACTTCTCTTTGACTGTAACCTTGTCCTGACATTTGTTTTTGAAATTCTTGCCATTCTCCAGCATTACGAATACCTTTTGGTATGAATTTCTTTTTTCTGTATTTGTACACCCTTTTCTTTCTTTTAACAACCTTTTTACGTTTTCTTTTTACAACTTTTTTACGTTTTCTTTTTACAACCTTTTTACGTTTTCTTTTTACAACTTTTTTTCTTCTACCGAAACCATAACCATCATAAGCTTTTTCGAATAATACAGGATTATGAGTTTTAAGGTCAGAATCAATGTATCTGTATTCAGGGTTTACATATTTCAATATATTAGAAGATACATCATCATAACCTTTATTTTGAGTAGTTAAATTTTTTATCCAAGTACCCAATGCTTCATGAGCGCTCTCAATTTCTTTTTGTTTTTCTTTTTTACTTTGAATAGGGTGTATTGATATTTGGTCTCTATTAGATACGACAACTGGTGCTTGTCCTATTAATTCAGGTCTACTACTACATTTAGTGATTTTTAATATAATAGATAGAAACGGTGGATCTTGGTTTGGATAATTCAAAGCATCTAAAACTTTTCCAGAAAAAATTATTGGGTCATAACCAAGTATCTGTGAGTCACGACGGTCAGTATAGTACTGAGGAGTTCCTTTGTATTTAATATGTAATATTGTACCATTAGAAGGTGGAGTCCTGGCAATTTTAATATCATTGTGTGGTTGACCAGGGGCTATCCATGACGTACTTTGAGAACCAAATTTTCTTTTTCTTTTTACAACTCGTTTACGCTTCTTTCTTTTTACAACCTTTTTACGTTTTCTTTTTACAACCTTTTTACGTTTTCTTTTTACTGTTTTTTTTTTAACTC
>Ga0315315_10001350_pt1 | contig 22418 bp, 18 predicted proteins | sample M140m3416metaG_FD_203699 | JGI IMG/M metagenome (GOLD analysis project Ga0315315, IMG submission 203699) | Ammonia-oxidizing marine archaeal communities from Monterey Bay, California, United States - M1 40m 3416 | ecosystem: Environmental > Aquatic > Marine > Intertidal zone | place: USA...
AATTATCTAGGTCTCGCTGACGTAACAGAAAACGAACTTGTCATGAATAGCGAGAGATTAGAAGACAGCGCTTTCTTTCCCAACGAAACAATCAACGTAGCGCAAAAATTACTCAAAAGAAATGATCACAGTAACGCATTGATCTGGAAAAGTGAGATCGGTCAAACCGAAAAACTGTCCTGGGCTGAACTCAATAACCAAGTTTCATCTCTTCAACAAGGATTCAGAGAACTTGGAATCAAAAGTGGTGACTGTATCGCAGCATGGCTTCCAAACAGACCAGAGGCAATTGCCATAATGATCGCCGCTGCAAGCCTAGGAGCCACCTTCACATCAACGTCACCTGACTTTGGTGTGCAAGGCTTACTTGACCGTTTCACGCAAGTAGAACCAAAAATACTTTTTGTTACTGACGGGTATTTCTATGGAGGAAAGTGGTTCTCTCTTCAAGATAAAATTGATCACGTAGAGCACGGTCTTCCTTCGATCAAGGAAACCATCGTCGTTCCTTACCCAAATAGCGACGACAAAGAGTCTAGAATACGCAACAAAAACGAAAGAACCGCATGGCAAGAATTCACAGAAAAATATACACCCAAAGAAGTTGAATTCGAAGCACACGGCTTTAACCACCCCTTGTATGTGCTCTACTCCTCAGGGACAACTGGAAAACCCAAGTGCATAGTACATCGGTCGGGAGGAGTTCTTCTAAAACATTTAGCTGAACATGCATTCCAATGCGACATAAAGCCTGCAGATCGAGTCTTCTACTACACCACAACCGGATGGATGATGTGGAACTGGTTAGTATCCGCTCTTGGCTCCGAAGCAACGGTCATACTTTATGATGGTTCACCATTTCACCCCACACCATCGACCTTATTCAATATGGTCGATGAGTTAGGAATAACACTTTTCGGGGTCTCTGCCAAGTATATTGATGCTTGCGCTAACGCAGGTTTAGAACCTATTAGAACTCATAATCTTTCAACACTTAAAACAATATGTTCAACTGGATCAACCCTTATCCCCGAAAGTTTTGATTACGTATACGGTCAAATCAAGCAAGATGTGCACCTTCAATCAATGTCTGGAGGCACCGATTTGTGCGGGTGCTTAGTAGCAGGAGACCCTACAGGCCCCGTCTACAAAGGAGAAATACAAAAGCCCGCTTTAGGAATGGATATAGAGATACTTAATGACAACGGTGTACAATCCCAGACCGAAGAACAAGGGGAACTCGTGTGTGCAAACTCCTTTCCGTCTATGCCAGTTAAATTCCTAAATGACTTCAATGGCGACAAATACCAAAATGCATATTTCAAAAAATTTCCCGGTAAATGGCACCAAGGAGATTTCGCTGAATGGACGTCAACAAATGGAATTATTATTCATGGCCGCTCAGACGCAACGCTAAACCCTGGAGGCGTCAGAATAGGAACGGCAGAAATATATGCAGTCGTAGACATCATGCCACAGATCATTGAAAGTGCCGTAATCAGCCAACAGTGGAAAGGGGACAGCCGAGTAATTCTTTTCGTCGTACTAGCTCAGGAACAAGTATTAGACAACAAGCTACAAACAGATATTAGATCTGCGCTCCGCCAACATGCGTCGCCGAGACATGTTCCAGCTATTATTGAATCGGTACCGGATTTACCTAAAACCCGAAGCGGAAAGCTCTCTGAGCTTGCGATAAAGGCAGTCGTGGAAGAAAAACCAGTTCAAAATACTGAAGCATTGGCGAACCCAGAGGCATTAGAATACTTTAAAGATCTAAAAGGGCTTCAATGACTGGGGAAATGCGTAGCATGCTTTTTGCTCCCGGAAATAAATTAGACCTACTCAAAAAATTTTCTAGAATTCAACCAGACGTAGCTGTCATTGATCTTGAAGACGCAGTGCCAAATTCAGAAAAGACAGTAGCAAGAGAAAATCTCATAAAATATAGCGAAGGTGAGACCAATCTAGATTTCATAATTTTTGCTCGTGTAAACCCCCCATCTTCTGAGCACTTCGAAAACGATCTGCAATCGGTCCCTCCACAAGTAACTGGCGTCATAATTCCCAAAATAAGCAATACCGAAGAGGTAGAACAAGTTGAGGAAGCGTTTGATCGAAACTCTGTGAATGCGAAAATGCTGGTTGGAATAGAAACCGTAAGCGGACTCGTTGCAGTTAATGAGATCTTTGCTAAAAAATCGGTAGCCGGAGCATATTTCGGAGCTGAAGATTACATCCACGACCTAGGCGGAGTACGAACTCACGATAATAATGAAGTCCTCTATGCAAGAAGTCAGATGGGAATCAGTAGCCGGATATTTGGTGTACCGGTAATTGACCAAATTGTTGCTGATTTTTCAGATAACAAAAGATTTATTAGGGAAGCCCAAGAAGCCAAATCACTCGGTTTTGCTGGAAAGCTTTGTATACACCCTTCACAAGTACCTCTATCAAACCAATCATTTTCACCTACGTCAGAGGAAATCACAAGAGCCACAGAACTTCTGAAGGTCTACGACCGTGCTGTTGAAGAAGGAGCAGCCTCAGTTGTATTTGATGGTCAAATGATAGATGAAGCTTTAGCGAAGCAAGCAAGAAGAGTTCTAGGCCTTAAAGAATAATCAATCCTCTTTACCTCGAAAAAGAATTGCGAATATTATCAAACCAATTCCAATCACCTCACCAACGGATGCTTTCTGCTGAAGAGCGACGAAGCCAATGCATGCTGCTGTGGCAGGTAATAAAGACTGCAAAAAAGCAAACCTAGTCTTCGTAATTCTCCTGAGAACAACCTGATCTATCCCATAAGGAATTACATTTCCTAAAATACCGGTTGATAGTGCAACTAAAATTAGCCAAGGTGATTGAACAGCTTTCCCTATTGAAGAAATTCCTATTGGGGCAATCATTAAACCCCCAATCAGCATTCCAACTCCCAATCCGTCTAGGTGAGCGCCAGACCGAGCGACTCTACTTCCCAATACAATATATAATCCCCATAAGCCACCAGCGGCGAGAGCTAGAAGAACTCCCACGAGTGTGCCCTCAGTAGTCACTTGAGCAAGAAGAAAAACCCCCAAACTTGCGATCAAAAGCGATGCTATGTTTGCGTATGATCTATTGCCAATAGCAGCAATAGTAATAGGGCCTATAAATTCAATCGCCACTGCGTTTCCCAAGGGAAGATTATCAATAGCTAAATAGAAACAAAGATTCATGCCAGCCAAAACAATTCCAAATAACGCTGTCCAAACTAAATCAAGTTCTTTCCTCGAACGCTTCCAACTTCGCCTTAAAGCGATAAGAAAAATTGCAGCACCAATCACCCGGAAAGTCGCAACCAAGCTAGTACCCACACGATCAAAGAGGCTATAAGCAAGAGCTGCACCCAGATATTGAGAAATAGCACCACAAACAAATAGAAATTCGGGTGAAGCAGAAGACACAAAACCGTTAATAATGTTTCTATATTGCTGAGAACTCACCCAGATAACGGTAGTCCAAACGACCCAAGCATCCCATTTACCGCTAACGTCGTTTCTATGAAAGAAATACAAAGTCTTGAACAACTTAAAGAACACCAAGAGGAACTTGAAAAAAGTCTCGAAAACTATCAGGTTCCATTCTCATTTGGTATTGGTCTTGCAAGGAAAAGCAGTAATGGGAATATATTGGATGTCTGGTACCCAGCACCCCAGCTAGTTTCTGACCCTTATTCATGCGCCGTTCTAGCTCACGAAGTCAAATGGGACGGAAAGACCAACACATACGAACTTAATGAAGAAAGTCTTAAGAATATTCAAATGTCACTGACTACAGCATTAAATAATATTTCTTACCAAGAGGAAACAATGCAGATTATGCAGCCCATACTTGATGCAACTCTTAGAAAAGACTCTATAAACGGTCAATATATAGCTGTTGTGACTTTCATTGCAGATCGATCAGACGATCCAATTAATGCCATAGATAGCTATCTGCGGTTACACCTTCTTTCTGCAAGGCTTGTTCAACCGAATACCATCAGCCTTTCAGGAATATTTGGGAAACTCATAAACTGCGTTTGGACTAATCTAGGACCATTTGAGGTAACAGACTTTAACGCACAGAGACTTTCACTCATCGCAGAAGGTAAAGAGGTATTTGTGCACGGGGTTGATAAATTCCCGCGGATGACTGACTATGTTATCCCGTCGGGTGTCCGAATAGCTGACGCTAATAGAGTAAGGCTTGGTGCTCATCTTTCAGATGGTACAACGATCATGCATGAAGGGTTTTGTAATTTCAATGCTGGAACGCTGGGTGCGTCAATGGTTGAAGGTCGTATATCGGCAGGAGTCGTAGTCGGGGATGGGTCAGACATCGGAGGAGGAGCCTCAATAATGGGAACTCTTTCAGGTGGAGGAACTGAGGTAATATCAGTAGGTCAGAATTGTCTTCTTGGGGCTGAATCTGGAATTGGTATCTCTCTTGGAGATGACTGTGTAGTTGAAGCTGGCTTATATGTAACAGCAGGAACGCTTGTTAGCGTGCCAGATGGTTCAACTGTAAAAGCTAAACTACTCTCAGGTAAAGATAATCTTCTTTTCAGGCGGAACTCAACAACTGGGATAGTGGAGGTTCTTCTCCGTGGCGAAAACTCAAGTTGGCAAGGCCTAAACGAGGAACTTCATGACAATTAATAGTTACTAAAGTTATGGCCAGTCTCAAAGAACTAGGTTGGGAAAATTATATAAGCCGATTAAGTGAAACGGTTCTATCAAGTGCTGTTGGAAGAGTACGTCGCGTTGATAGGGGAGAAGTCGACGTTCTTACTCCCAGCGGGGAAATCCGGGCATTCTCAGATAGTCAAAGAACAAAATCAATGACTGCTCCAGTTACAGGAGATTGGGTAAAAGTATTGACAGACCCTGAGCAAGGGCACGTTATAGATTCAGTACTTCCTCGGTACTCCCAAATTATTAGGCGTGATCCTGCTGAGATGGAACGGCCACAAGTATTAGCCACAAACGTGGATGCAGTTGCAATAGTTTTGTCCGCTGATCGACCAATAAATATCGCCCGCATTGAACGCCTCTTGATCCTTGCTGCGACTACCGAAACAAAGGCAGTGCTTATACTAACGAAAGCGGATTATGGAATTCCGGAGGAGTGGACAGAACTCGTCGACGAATTACACAACGTGCAACGCTTCGAAACAAGTGCTTTTCTCGGGTTAGGAGAATCTGGGGTACGTAAACTGCTTGACCTGAACCAAACGCTCGTTCTGCTTGGTGAGTCAGGCGTCGGGAAATCTACACTCGTTAATTATCTTGCTGGACAAGAAATTCAAGAGACCAAAGAAGTTCGCCTCAAGGATAAAAAAGGTAGGCACACAACTACCGCCAGAGAAATGATCCTCATCCCATCGGGCGGGATAATTATTGACACTCCCGGAATACGGGGAGTTGGCTTATGGGACTCAGAAGAGGGAATTGATAGAGTCTTTTATGCAATATCCTCTGCTCGGCAAAACTGTCGATTTAAAGATTGCACTCACAAAGCTGAACCGCACTGTGCAGTGCAGGAAGCTGTACGAGAAGGGCGAATTAACCATGAAAAACTTGAACGTTATCAACGACTTTTAGAAGAAGCTAAAGAACAAACTGAAATAAGGAATAGGCAAAATAGAAAGTTGCGATAGTAACCTAAAAAGAAGAACACCAACAAGAGCTACCTATGGATTTCACCTATTCAAAAAAAGAAAAGCAATTTGTAGACGAGGTACGTACTTGGTTAGAAGAGCACATCGTTGGAGATTTCGTTTCCTTGAGAGGGAAAGGCCTGACAGGGCATGATGACGTTCCAGCAGAACTTCAAATTGAATGGGAAAAGGAATTAGCAAAAGGTGGCTGGCTAGGAATAGATTTCCCTAAATCTATAGGAGGAAGAGAATGTTCGCTCGTTGAACAAGTCCTATTCCACAAGACCTATGTCGAAGCGTGTGCTCCCGGAAGGATACCCAATATGGGCGTTACCCTTTTGGGGCCTACCATTATGGCATTTGGAACAGAAGAACAACAGAGAAGGTTCATTCCACCGATTCTTTCGGGAGAAGAGCTCTGGTGTCAAGGTTACAGCGAACCCGATGCAGGTTCTGATCTGTCAAATGTGAAAACAAAAGCCGAGCTGGATGGGGAAGAGTGGGTTCTAAATGGGCAGAAAGTTTGGACATCTTTGGCCCAGTTCGCTGATTGGATTTTCGTTGTGGCACGAACAGAAAAGGGAACAAAAAAACATGAAGGTCTTAGTTATCTTCTCGTCCCCATGGAACAGGCCGGAGTGTCTATTCGCCCTATTATCCAATTAACAGGTGGGGCTGAATTTAACGAGACATTTTTTAATAATGCGAGGACAATCAAAGAAAATATCGTTGGCGAAGAAGGTGATGGTTGGAAAGTCGCCATGGGAACTTTGTCATTTGAACGCGGAGCCTCAACATTGGGACAACAAGTAAGCTTTCGCCAAGAACTAGATGAACTACTAACTGAGGCAAAATTATCAGGTGCATGGGATGACCCGATAGTAAGACAGCAACTAGTAAATTCCTATATCGGACTTGAAATCCTTCGCTATAACCAATTGAGAATGCTCACGGCGCTGGCAGCAGATGGGGTACCAGGCGCTGAGCAGAGCATTGGAAAATTGTATTGGGCTTCATGGCATCGACAGTTGGGTGAACTTTGGATGTTGATCAGAGGAACATCAGGGATGGTTGCTTCTAATGGGTATTCAGGCTTTGAAGGAAAAAATTACTCTCTAGACCGAGAACAAAGAACGTTTTTATATAGCCGAGCTCACACGATCTATGGTGGCAGCAACCAAATCCAAAGGAACATAATAGGGGAAAGGGTGCTTGGGTTACCGAAAGAACCCAAGAGCAACTAGTCTCTTGGATCACTAACGAACCCCAAAACACTGCTGGTAAAGTAACATAAAGTGGTAAATACGAGAGGAAACAAATGAGCGAAGCCTACATCATTGACGCAGTGAGAACACCAGTTGGCCGAAGAGGGGGTGGACTCTCTGAAGTACACCCAGCAGACTTAGGGGCACACGCAATAAAGGGACTCCTCGATAGGACAGGCTTAGACCCGCTTGCTGTGGATGATGTGATAATGGGCTGTCTGGATAATATGGGGCCACAGGCAGGAGATATCGCCAGAACTGCATGGCTTGCAGCCGGTATGCCAGAGTCAGTTCCCGGCGTAACAGTTGATCGTCAATGTGGGTCAGGTCAGCAAGCTGTGAGTTTCGCTGCCATGGGAGTTATGTCTGGGGTTCAGGACCTCGTTATCGCAGGAGGAATACAGAACATGAGCCTCATCCCAATAGGGTCTGCCATGGATGTCATGGGTCATGAAAGCATTGGCCGACCTGAAATCGAAGACCCATTTACTACCTCAAAAGGATGGGTGGATCGGTACGGGACACAAGAAGTCTCCCAATTCAGGGGAGCTGAACTAATCGCAAAGAAATGGAACCTTACCAGAGAACAATTAGAGGAATTCGCTTTAGAATCTCACGAACGAGCAGCTCGAGCACAAGACGAAGGCCGATTTGATAACGAAATTCTTCCATTTGGTGAAATCCAAAGCGACGAAGGTGTCCGGCGGGGAACCACACTAGAGAAGATGGCTCAACTATCAACATTAGAAGAAGGAGGAGTCATAACAGCTGCTGTAGCTAGCCAGATTTCAGATGGAGCCGTAGCCCTTCTAATTGCTGGCGAGCAAGCAGTAAAAGATCATGGACTTAAACCACGTGCCCGGATCCATCATATGAGCGTAAGAGGTGATGACCCTATTTACATGCTCACAGGGCCCATACCTGCGACAGAATACGCATTTCAAAAGACCGGAATGAATCCAGACGATATTGATTTATTCGAGTGCAACGAAGCATTTGCGCCTGTGCCGTTGGTCTGGATGCGCGAACATGACATACCCCACGAAAAAGTCAATGTTAACGGAGGAGCTATCGCTCTAGGGCATCCATTGGGATGTACAGGCGGACGATTAATGACCACGCTCTTAAATGAATTAGAAAGAACAGGCGGTCGTTATGGGTTGCAAACTATGTGTGAAGGTGGCGGTCAAGCAAACGTAACAATTATTGAGGCATTGTCGTAATTATTGGTTTTTATAACTAGCCACTTCATCAATCAAACCCCATTCAAGTGCCTCAGAGAAGGCTATTTTCCTTCCGCTTATACCCAAGAAAGCAGTCTTTTGTGGCCCTATTCTTCTCGGTAAACTAACAGTCCCACCGGCACCAGGAATCAGACCCATAGAAACTTCTGGAAGGAAAATTTCCACAGATTCATCAGCGAGTACTCTTGCTGCAAATGCAGGAATTTCAATTCCTGCTCCAGCGCAAACTCCGTGTAAATAAACCTCCATTTTTTCCGTTATTGCATGAGTAGAAAGTCCAGGATGCCTATACATGCGTATCAAGTGACCATCTGGAGAGTAAGGAACAAGGCCAAACTCAGCTAAATCCCCTCCAGAACAGAAATCATTTCCAGAACCATGGAGTTCAACTTTTGTAATCGTTTCATCAATACAAGCGACTTGAAGAATTTCAAATAGTTGATCCCGCATACTAGAGGAGAAAGCATTAGAGCGATTAGGCCTATTTAGACAAATATCCAACCGTCTATCAAAACGTTCAGCTAAAACAACAGGTTCTGAGTCAATTGATTGGGGGATACCACCTCGTTCTTCCAACCAATCGTTGAACTCAGAACCGTTTTGAAGCATTCCATAGGCGAACGATTCAAGGAGGAGACCTCTTGAAACATTTTTATAGGATTCTTGACGTAAGAGTTGTGTCAGTACCAGTGACGCCTGAGGATTAGAATTGATTTTCTCTTCAAGTTCTTGAATCGTTTCTGAAAGGTCATTAACAAATACAGGCATCTGACTAGTTTGAGAATCGGTTAATAAGATATCAAATGATGCAAGAAAATCTGCAGGCAAACCTTCATCATCGCAATTCAGAATACCGACAACAATAAGATTCACTGAATTCGAATGTTTAACGAAACGAAGAAAATGGTCAATAGTATCAATATGAGTAGAGGGATCTATCTCAACAAAGACAACTTTAATATTGTCTTCATAAATTGTTTGATTCAAAAATGGATCAGTAATGAAATCGCAAGCTTCAGCGAATGTGAGGACACCCATCTCGCATCACTCCAAATTCCACATTAATGTTCTTTTACTAGATCAGCTTTGATTACACGTCGAAGCAACTTGCCAGTTTCGTTATAAGGCAACTCATCTAATGGGATAACTTTATCTGGAGTCCGTGAAGAACGCAGAAGCCCTTTCGTAAAGTCTTTAATCGCTGATTCAGAGAAATCCTCTGGATCATGAAGAACTACAACAGCAATTATAACTTCGCCCCACTCCTCATCTGGAACACCAATAGCGGCAGCATCGCGTATATTGGAATGCTCTAGAAGAACCTCTTCTATCTCTCCTGGCGAAATATTCTCTCCACCTCGGATGATAATGTCATCAATTCTTCCTTCAACAAACAAATAACCACCGTCGTCAATAGAACCGCCATCATTTGTAGGGAACCAACCATCATCCGTTAACTTTTTCCCTTGACCAAGGTATTCACCAGAGACCTGCTCGCCTCTTACCCAGATTTCGCCGCTTTCTCCCGTAGGCACTTCAATCCCATCATCATCGCGGATAGAAACCTCAAGATTCGGCAATGGTTTCCCAACAGAGCTCAATCTCTGCTTAATAAGATCGTCTGAACTTGCAAATGCAGCACGATGATCATCAGGTCCAAGAACTGAGATAGTAGAACTGGTTTCAGTCAACCCATACGCGTTCACAAAATTTGTCTGAGGCAATAAGGTAAGTGCCCGTTCAATAACAGGGCGGGGCATTTTCCCCCCTCCGTAAGAAAGCGCCCGAAGGCTTTCAATTCGAAGTGAACTATTGTCATCAAGATACTCAACAATCCTTGCCAGCATTGTAGGAACAACCATAGCGTGTGTGATCTCCTCGTTAATAACGAGACTGACCCAGTCTGCGGGGTCAAAAGTAGGCAGTTGAACGATTCTTCTTCCTGAATAAACCGAACTGCACATCGCAGCAATTCCTGCAACATGATAAGGGGGGACCGAAACTAAAGAAGCTTCATCCTCTGATGCACCCATGAATTCAACAGAACCAAGAATATAAGACACTAAGTGAGATTGTCGCAGAACTGCAGCTTTAGGAGTTCCCGTAGTTCCTGAAGTAAATAGCAAGATAGCTATTTCTTCAGGATCCATATTCCAAGAGGGATCTGGGATATCCCCATCAGCAGATACATCAATTAAATCTTCCCCAGTCACCAACGTGACGCTGTCTTGGCCCACTAAAATGTCAGCGAGTTCGTTATTTGTCACAGTGACAGTAGGTGTAATGCGATCAGCTAGAGCTTGAACCTCATCTGATGCAAGCCGATAATTTAACGGAACAAAAGGAAGGCCAGCCCATGACGACCCAAATAATGCAATAGGTAACGACAAATTCGATTCGGCAAGGAACGAAACGTGGTTAGCGTGTGTTTCTTTAAAATATTGGCAAGCTCTACCAGATCGGTCATACAGATCCTGATAGGTGATACCAGATCCACCCTTACTACCAAAAGCTACCCTGTCCCCAAAGGCGCTGGAAGCCATTTCTAGCAACATCATCAAGTTCATTTCAGTCCTTAATCAGAGGCTGGTAGCGGTTTGCTTTCCTTAATTGTGAGAAGGTTATCCCCCAGACCCAATGATCCATCTCCAGGTTTTGTGCACAATAACTCAATCGTTTCATCAGCATCAACATAACGTTTCCCCATCTGAGTCCCATTCATTGCTTCACCAGCAGGATTAACATCATCAGATGCGGAACCTGTTGGATCAACCATCGGAACTCCTCCACACCGAATATCCAAATCCGTTCCAGGAGCTTTCACAGCGATTACCTCAGTTTGGCAAACAACACTCTTTAATCTACTTCCAGCTCTAATCTCCATTTATACCTCCAAAGATCATTTAATTCTATCATTCCTCACAAGAGCGGTTTCCGCCAATGCCAACGGGTCATCTAGGCTAGAAGAATGCCAAAGGAAGACTTCAATAGCCCAGTTTCCACAAGCATTGATCACTTACAACGTCTTCTAGACTTTCTTCCTTCTGGATTAGTAGACCTTGAATACTTAACTCGAATCTCACAAATACATCCCCGTTGGCCAGTATGGCCATCTCCTATTCTCTCAGACCTTATAGGCCCACCTCAGGTTGCATTGAAACATTTTGATCTACGGTGGTTGCATAGATTTGAAGCAACCGTTGGGCTCCTAAATTATTTTAGTAAAGCACTAAATGGTCCATCTGGTGGGCCAAGTGGACTTTCACTAATTGTTGAGCGAGCTCCGCTTCTCGGGCATCGCGGCTGGGGAGAAACTTCTGCAGGAGGTTCATGCAAACTAGTACAAACTGCGGACACAACTCTCGCAGTAAATCTACCTCGTAAAGAAGATATCTCATCAGTCCCTGCATGGCTTGAAGAAAAGATAAATGATGATATTTGGAGCGCCATTCAGAGTTTTGCCCTTACAAAAACATCGCAAGTCCTCCTACAGCGTGCTGAACTTTTAGGACTTGCAGTTTCTGAAATAGGGGAAGCTAAGAAAATAAGAATAGAAGTTATTCCAAATTCCATGCATAGACCAACAAAAAAATCTCCGAAGGTTATAGATCTCTCAAGTATGTGGGCTGGCCCATTATGCTCCTGGTTCCTCATGCGATCTGGAGCACAGGTAACCAAGATCGATTCAATTAAAAGACCTGATAGGGGTCGTTTAAACAGGACTCCTTTTTTCCAAAGATTAAATAAAGGTAAGGAGATAATAGTATTAGATTTCGATACAAAGAATGGCAAAGACCAGCTTAAAAAGCACATTCGAAATGCAGATATAATAATTGAGAGCTCACGACCAAGAGCTCTAGAAAACTATGGTATTTCTGCTGAAGAGGAGGTAAACCGAGGTGCAATATGGTGCTCCATAACAGGGTATGGCCGTAAGCGAAACCCTCACCGAATTGGGTTTGGAGATGATGCAGCAGCAGCTGGAAGTCTGCTTGCAGAAGTTAATAAAGATCTTTGGTTCGTAGGTGATGCAATCGCCGACCCAATCACAGGAACAACCGCCGCTTTACTAACTCACGGATTATGGTTATCAGGAATGTCCGGCCTTATCGATGTGTCTCTCGCAGGTGCAACTAATCTGCACACACATGGCATAATCCCGAAAGGGGCAACATGGTGATTGAATTAATTCATGCGAGGATCACGTGGATAATTTGATAGCCAAGAAATCGAACTTTTCTGCCTTCTAAGGACCTGAGACCATAAGTCCGCTCCATCAGTAGTAAAAATGTCATCTGGGTGAACATCAACAACAAACCACGCGTTTGCCGATAACTCTGCTTCTAACTGCATAGAACTCCACCCCGAATAACCAACAAAAGGTCGCAAATCTACAACACTATCTGGAATAGATTCTGGCCCAGAACCTAAATCTATAACACCAATATCTGCAAATAACAGCGACTCTGAGTCATCTGATCGATCAATGAATTTTCCCAATGCCATAGAGCTATGAGTATCAACTGGCCCACCGCAGAACAGTCGGGACTCGGCGAAAACACTATTATTCCAGACAGGCATAGCATTCCCTAAGTGATCCTCAAGCGGTTTATTGAGAACCAAGCCAACTGCACCTGCCTGGCTGTGCTCAATGACAAAGACTACGGCGCGTTCAAAATTACCATCTGCCATAAGCGGGCTAGCTACGAGTAAAAGACCCGAGGTATTCAGAGTAAAGTCTCCATTACGTAGTCAAGAGATGCGGTTAACGCCTGAATATCGGTGAATTCAATAGCAGGAAAAGTAGCGATACGTAGCTGATTTCGACCGAGTTTTCTGTAGCCGGCGATATCTAATATTCCGTTTTCTCTACAGATAGAAATAACCTCATCTGCATCAACACGGTCCGTTAAATCAATGGTCGAAACAACTGGGCTTCTATCAGAAGAATTTGTCACGAAAGGGTCAGCAAATTCATGGTTCTCCGCCCAATCGTAAACATGAGCCGATAATGATTTTGATTGGTTAGCGGCCCAAGATAATCCACCATTACTATTCATCCATTCAATCTGTCGTACAGTTAAAAAAATAGTTGCCAGTGCAGGAGTATTGTACGTCTGATTTTTCCTACTGTTTTCAAGTGCAATGTTGAGATCTAAGCCTGCGGGAATCCAACGTTTAGAACTAGATATCTTTTCTATTCTTTGAACCGCGGCAGGTGAGCAAGCTGCTATCCAAAGACCACCATCGCTTGCAAAGCATTTCTGAGGAGCGAAGTAGTAGCAATCGACCTCAGAGGGATCCCAAACCATCCCACCTGCAGCGGATGTTGCATCAACAAGTGTTATTGCTTCATCAGGAGATGTGTTCGCTGGTCTTTGCAGATTCATCGATACGCCAGTAGATGTTTCGTTGTGCGTGAAAGCGTATGTATCGGCATCAGATTCTGAAACCGTGGGACCTTTCCCGGGCTCAGAATTTGCTATGACAGGTTCGCCTATGTGTGGTGCAACATTTGCTGCAATAGCAAACTTAGAGGAAAATTCGCCGAACACTAGATGGTGACTTTTCTCTGAAATAAGTGAAAAGGTTGCTGCATCCCAGAAGAGAGTGCTACCACCATTTCCTAAGATAATTTCCCAGTCATTAGGAAGGGTAAATAATTCGGATAGTCCATCACGTAAACGACCAACCATATCCTTTACGGGCGCTTGCCGGTGACTAGTGCCCATGTATGAATCAGATAGTTCGGCTAATGCTTCAATATCTGATTTCCGAACTAACGAAGGGCCACTACCAAAGCGACCATCAACTGGGAGAAGATGATTTGGGATAGTAATATTTTTATTCATATACATCTTAAAAATAGTCTTAACTGTAGGACAAGTGGCGTAGCCACATAGAAATTAAATGATTCGTATAATTGAAAGAAATAAGACATCATTGAATAACAAGCCAATCGGAGGAATCATTATCCATGGAATCTAGAATTTCCAAACGTGTTGGAGCAATAGCCCCATCTGCGACGTTAGCCGTAACGTCAAAAGCAAAAGAATTAAAATCTGCTGGAGCACCTGTAATAGGATTTGGAGCAGGAGAACCTGATTTCCCAACACCTAGCTATATTGTAGAAGCCGCGATTTCCGCTTGTTCAGATCCAGTGAACCATCGTTATAGCCCCGCAGGGGGATTACCTGATCTCAAAGAGGCAATAGCACGAAAGACTCTTAGAGATTCTGGTCTAGAGATAAACCCGAATCAAGTGGTGGTAACCAATGGGGGCAAGCACGCAGTGTACAACTGTATGCAAGTCATCTTAAATGCTGGAGATGAGGTTCTACTTCCTGCACCCTATTGGACAACATACCCCGAACCGATTGCGCTTGCGGGAGCTACAACGACCGTATTGCCAACGTCAGAAGAAACTGGGTTTCGTGTCACTGTTGATCAATTAAACGCTTCGCTTACTGAACGAACAAAAGCTCTTATTTTTGTTTCTCCGTCTAACCCTACAGGGGCGGTCTACCCTAAAGAAGAGATCGAAGCTATTGGAAAATGGGCTTTGGAAAATAATATTTGGATTTTTACAGATGAAATCTATGAACATCTTGTTTACGGTTCAAGCACACACTACTCACTCCCGACATTGGTACCCGAATGCGCTGATCAAACAGTTATTCTCAATGGGGTAGCCAAAACATATGCGATGACTGGATGGAGAGTCGGTTGGATCATCGCCCCGGAAGACGTCGCTAAAGCATCATCAACGCTTCAATCTCATCAAACTTCAAATGTTGCGAATATTTCTCAACAGGCAGCTCTAGCCGCAGTTTCTGGGCCGTTAAGTGCGGTGGATGAGATGCGGATAGCTTTTGATAGGAGAAGGCAGGTAATGCACTCAATGTTGAATGCCATCGATGGAGTATCAGTTCTTGAACCTCAAGGAGCCTTTTATGCCTTTCCGAATTTTTCGGGATGCCTAAATAGAGACATCGCAGGCAGGAAAGTAGAAACGACTTTAGACCTAGCCCAAGCATTCCTCGAGGAAATCCATGTTGCCATAGTTCCTGGTGAAGCTTTCGGGGCTCCCGGCTATGCCAGACTTTCTTTCGCTTTAGGTGATAATGACCTTGAAGAAGGTCTAACTCGAATTTCTGATCTCCTGAATGGCTGATGGGTAGCACGGAACAGGTACAGCCCTTCGGAAGTTGGGAATCTCCCATATCTGCAGCTTCGCTTGTCGAAGGAGTTTCGATAATCACTGAGATTAAAACCGAGGGAGACAGTATCTGGTGGTCGGAATCTAGGCCAGAGGAAAACGGAAGAGTCGCGGTTATGCGTCAAGAAGAAACGCACAGACCCCAGGAAATAACTCCCCCAGAGGTAAATGTCCGAAGTAAAGTCCACGAATATGGCGGAGGCGCTTGGTGGGTCAGCGGTAATACGTTATTTTATGTCAATTTTGATGACCAGAGATTACGAAAGATCGTTCCAGGGAAGAAAGAGCAATTTCTTACTCCCGAACCACCAGAGGGAGAAAGTTGGCGATTCGCAGACGGACGAATAACTCCAGATGGTTTATGGTGTATCTGTGTAAGGGAAATCCATCATCACTTTGAAGGCCTGAATGTTGAACCTGACAATCAACTTGTAGCTATCGCAACTGATGGGGATATGGAAATCAATGAGCTTGTGGTCGGATCTGATTTTTATGCCTTTCCTCGGCCTTCTCCAGATGGTGAATTTCTAGCGTGGATTCAATGGAATCATCCGTCAATGCCTTGGTGGGGGACAGAACTATGGATAGGTAACTTTGAAAATGGAGAAATCAAGAAAGGTCAGAAGATTGCGGGAGGTGAAAACGAATCTGTCATCCAGCCTGAATGGTCGGATTCAAGCGATCTATATTTCCTCAGCGACCGATCTGGGTGGTCGAACTTGTATCGATTTAACTCAAAAGAAGACGAGTTAGTCATAGGAGGTGAATTTGACATCGGAATGCCTCTATGGGTCTTTGATCAATCACGGTATGTGCTCCTATCAGAAAATGTTGTCATTGCATCAGTGACTAATCCAAAGGGGGAAACTTACTTTGCTACTCCCTCAACGATAATTCCTACAGAATGGTCATCAATACATCAAGTCAGGGCACTCGGTAAAGCGGACATATTAACTTTAGCCGCAAGTCATAACACGGGACCATCTATAGTTAAAGGTCTCGAGGACCAAAAGATACTTAAAGCTCCAAAATCGCATCAACTCAATAATGGCTTTTTATCACCTCCGGAGTTAATAGAATTCCCTACTCTTGATGGGGATAGCGCATATGTGCGCTACTACGCCCCAGCTCACGGAAACACTAAGGGCCCTGACCAGGAAGACCCTCCGCTACTGGTATTAGCTCATGGAGGCCCAACAGCGAATTCGCGAAACGAGTTATCTCTCGCATTGCGATATTGGACTAGTAGAGGCTGGGCCGTTGCAGACGTTGACTACCGGGGAAGCACGGGATACGGCCGCTCGTATATGGATGCATTAAGTGGTAAGTGGGGCTTGGTTGACGTCGCTGATTGCGCAGCTGCTGCTCGTTATCTAGTCGCAGACGGGAGAGTAGACGCTGACCGAATAGCAATCAAAGGAGGAAGTGCTGGAGGTCTTACCGTATTAGCTGCCTTAGCGAATTATGATGATTTTTCTGCTGGTTCATGCAGGTATGGTGTTGCTGATTTAGAGATACTTGCGAAGGACACACATAAATTCGAATCCCGGTACCTAGATCGTCTTATAGGAGAATACCCAAAAGATAGGGATGTGTACGTTGAAAGGTCCCCAATTCATCAAACTGAGAACCTCCAAAGCCCAATGATTATTCTTCAAGGGTCAGAGGATGCAGTTGTACCTCCAAATCAATCAGAACTTATTGTTGCGGCTCTTAAGTCGCAAGACATCAGGCACGCGTATATTCTTTTCGAAGGAGAAGGCCATGGGTTTAGAAAGTCAGAAAATATAGTTAAAGCACTTGAGTCAGAGTACTCATTCTTTTCTCAAATATTTGGATTTGAACCATTTGATGATTTTGAAGAAATCATCATCACATAAATAGCTAACGGGCCAACGCTAATTGTCTGCTCATACAAAGCAAGGTTCCCTCTTCACTCCATACCAACCCATCCTCCTCAATGAATCCTCCTGACGCATGATTTGTGACAAATTGGGCAAGCATCCAGTCTCCAGCATCCCATTTGATGGACTGAAGTGGGGCTCTTATGTGTATGGTCAAGTCAATAGTTGGGGCCATTTTAATTTGGTCAGATTGAAAAAAAATTGGTGGTGGCAATGCATCAGCTGTAGCAACAAGTAAAGCTGAAGATATCGGAGTGGGATCCTTAGGGCGAACCCACCAAGTCATTTCAGCTACACTCGTATTCAACGGTGACGCTATAGCTTGGTTTACTGATCTTATTTCCCACTTTTCATGTAAGCGTGTAGGGCTCTCGGTAAGTTGAGTCGGCTCTGGGCAAGCTTGAGGAGACGGTACTGTTGGTATGGGTATTTGAGGAGATTCCAACCCTCTGCCGGTTGAAGCCCATGACCCAGTTGCAACAAGAACTATTTCTAAATTTTGGAGCATCTCGAATCTAAGAAACGTCACGGATCGGCCTGAGCGAATTATGTCAACACGTATCTCTACAGGACCCAATTTTGGTGGAGATAAATAATGAATTGTCATGCCGCGTAACTGGCGTAATCCAACGCCTAGGTGTATCTCCCCAGCGTTCGTTAGTAATGCCCCTAAATATCCTCCATTTGGGCCAACAATGATCCAATAATCTTCAATTATGTCAGTTTTGAATACGCCATTCTGTACTTGTTTAAGAGCTATATCATTATGAAATGCCATACGAAAGAAATTCCCTAGGAACGCGGAGTAACTAATGCTCTTCCATTTTTATGCATTATTTGCTCAATTTCAGATGAAGAGAAACCCTCTAGGTCATGAAGAAAATCCATCGGGGTCGCCAATCCTTCGGCGTGAGGATAATCTGAGCCGAAGAGAATATGATCAACTCCGATAAGTTCGCGTAACTCCATTAAATCATCTTCATAATATGGGGCAACCCAAATATGGTTCTGGAAAGTCTTTACCGGGTCTTCTGCGAAAGCGTAACCCGCTTGTTTATATGCTTTCGAGAACCTCCGTAAGAGACCGCTTACCCAATCAGACCCATTTTCAATAGTACAAACGCGTATTCTTGGAAATCGGTTAAACAAGCCTCCACTTATTAAAGCTGCGACGGTATCAGCAATATTGGAATAATTAAGTAGGCGCTTCAATGGCTCATACCGAAATGCCTCAAATTCAGTAGATAACCCCCAGTGGGCAAATAAAAAATCATAAGCTGCGTCTCCAGCATGGAAAGCTACGGTAATACCTGCATCATTTACGCGTTGCCAAAAGTCATCAAAACTGGGGTCAGCTGGGCTCTTCTGCCCATCCTCAGTCGTAACAGCAGAAGCCCTCAAATTAATCACCCTTACATCATGGTCCATAGCAAACTCGAGTTCAGATATTGCGTGCTGTACATCGGAGAGAGTTATATATGGAGCGGCAAATAAGCGGTTTTGATAATTGAACCCCCAATCCTCGTTAAGCCATCTATTAAAGGCACTAAATGCTGATTGTAGAGCGAGCAAATCACCTTCAAGCGCAGATTCCATCCCAACTCCTAGAGTTGGAAATAAAAGGCACCCATCTAGATTTTGCTTTGAGAGAAGATCTATCTTTGCGTCTCGATTTCTGTACTCGGGTCGCTCTGAAAGTGGTTCCAACTCACCGAAAGCATCTCGCATGTTACTTACTGAGACCTTTCCCCGAAAATAGTCGTCTAAGCAACCAGGTTTAGCAATAGGGTCGAAAGTTGGGTTAGGGATAAATCTATTAATTTTTCCTCCAACCATCAAACGCTTTTTCCCATTGATATTTACCCATTGCATTGCGCGTTGCATCATCATCGGGTCCATATGCCTTGTGAAAGCATCTTCAGCCTCATAGTAATGATGATCACAATCAAATCCTTTGAGGTCAGGGTGGTGCATAACAGTTCCTTTGAGTTGTCCTAAATATTACTGCGTTAATCTAAGTCAGTTATTCCATTATGGCTTCTAAGGACTTTTAATTACAATGTTCCCTTCTTAGTTAAGAGGATCTAGATTAGGAAGATGCACCGTGTTCTAGTTACAGAAAAAATATCGCAGGAAGGCCTTGATCATTTACGCCAATCTGGGTATCAGGTTGATGAAAAATTAGATCTCTCTGCCGACGAACTGATCGATGAAGTCGTTGGAGCACATGCGATTATTATCAGGTCGGCGACGACTATTACAGAACAAATCATTAGTGAAGCTAAAGACCTTATTGTCATCGGAAGAGCAGGAATTGGTTTAGATAACGTCAATGTTGAATCAGCAACTGAACAAGGTGTCATGGTTGTCAATGCGCCGAAATCTAATATTCTTTCAGCAGCCGAACATACATTGGCATTATTACTATCTCAAGCACGAAACATCCCGCCTGCAAATGAGGCGTTGAAGAACGGAAGATGGGAAAGAAGCAAATGGACCGGAGTTGAGCTTGCAGATAAGACACTTGGAATTGTGGGACTTGGAAGGATTGGTAAATTGGTGGCGCAACGAGCCTTGTCTTTCGGAATGAAACTCGTTGCGTACGATCCCTACATAGCTCAAGAGCGTGCCCAACAGTTATCTGTAGAGTTAGTTTCTTTAGAAGAGTTGATGACAATCTCAGACTTCATCACAATTCATGTTGCGAAAACACCAGAAACTATCAATCTGATCAACGCAGAGACTCTTTCGTACGCTAAACCGTCTTTAAGGATCGTGAATGTTGCTAGGGGAGGAATTATTAATGAGACTGAGCTTGCCCAAGCAGTAGCGTCCGGTCAGATCGCAGGAGCGGCACTAGATGTTTTTGAAACAGAACCAACAGTTCAGTCACCCCTCTTTGAACACCAGAATGTCGTTGTTACGCCGCACCTAGGTGCGAGTACGAAAGAAGCGCAAGAAAAAGCTGGAAATACGATTGCAGAACAAGTAGACCTTGCTCTTCAGGGAAAATTCGTTCCATTCGCAGTTAACGTTTCTGCTTCTGAAGCTACTGAAATCGTGCGTCCTTTTTTGCCACTCGCTGAAAAACTCGGTGCGCTATTCTCCGGTCTAAGCGGACAACTTCCCGAACAAGTAAACATAGAGTTTGCCGGTGAAATAGGGGGATACGATAATAAAATTACAGAGTTGTCTGTGCTTAAAGGCCTGTTCATGGATAGCGACGTGACAGTTTCTTTTGTGAATGCTTTCTCTGTAGCAGAAAGCCAAGGAGTCAGTATAAACGCGTCGAATACTACAGAGTCTCTTGATTACCTCAATACAATCACCATTGATGGGGGAGGTCACTCAATAGCTGGGACAGTCATCGGGTTAAAGGGTGAACATAGAATAATTATGGTTGACGACCATACAGTTGATGTTCCTCCTAGCGAGCACATGATTGTTCTCCGTAATGATGACAGACCAGGAGTCATTGGCAAAGTGGGAACAATCCTTGGAGAAAATCAAATTAATATTACTGATATGAATGTGGGTAGAAGCAAGGACGGTTTTGGGGCATTGATGGTAATTACAACTCAAAATGCGGTTAGCGAGGAAACAGCGCAAACTTTAATTGACACTGATGGTGTCACACAGTGCTCGATAATTAATTTACCTGACTAAGAATAATTAGCGTTATCGTTGCGAGGGTCTGTATCCATCAGACTCTGCAGCATCGGTAGTCATATAGCAGCGGTCAGGAATTGTTCTTTCATAAAGTGTTCCAGCAGGAACATGGTAAAGACCGCTACTGTCTTTTGCCTTAATGGGGTGTGTCGTTGGGCAGTTGCCACTACCGTCACAGGTAATCCATTCCCTTGGTTCAATTGCGGAACCATCGTTAGGTTCAACTACTTGAGAAGATGCCTCATCGACAGAAGAGGCGATGGGAGGCCAAGGAAGATCTTCCTCTTCCTCTCCCTCTGTTTCTTCTGATGAACGGCTTCGAAACCAGGAAGCTAGTGCGCCAACAATGGCAGCTATAACTGCAAGCTTTAAAATCTTTCGAATAATTCTCATACAAATATCTTAGGAGCAATAAATGGAATCTCACAATGAAAAAAACAGATATAGTGAAAGTCCCAACCCTTGCTCTCGAAAGAGAGACAGATATGAATGCGTCTCACTGAGGCGCATTCATTAGTTTTAAAGTTAGTTTGGCATCGGAATTATAGAGATCACTGGTAATTGACCTGGATCGTTACTATCACCGACATCATTGGACTGAAGGCGACTTGCGCTCATAGTCCAAAGAGAGTCATTAATGAAAAGGCTTCTTTGGATCTGTAAGTCCCATCGGACACCCTGAGGAAAACATTGTTCCAGCCGATCAGTCGGTGCAGCTCCAATAATTTCTATAAGATCGTCAGCAATTGAGCCAAGGTAATCATCTAGTCGCTCTACGGGAATAACGTCACAATAATCAGATCCGTATCCACCTGTATCAGAAGATTTACAAAGTTGGATGTGAACACCATAATCTTCGTTCCACTCTTCCTCAGCCAAGAATTCCAAATCGGTTCCAATAAGAATTTCTGTGTCAAGGACTTCACAGTCCGTTCTCTTCTCATCGTCACCAGTCTTATGAGACACAAAGCCGGTCTCTTGGAGTTCTCCATCATCAGCTACTTTCAGAAGGACTGCACCGTTTTGTTCAGAGTTAGACCAATTTTGAACTGGCAAAACCGCTAAACGGTCTCTTATCTGAAAAGCCCTGTGGTCATATTCGGCAACTGAATTTGCATTATCTAGTACCCACGTTGAAGTTTCAATCGGGTTTGAAGGATCAGAAACATCAAAGGAACTAACTTTCAAGCCTAAGACTCTTCCCTGATCATCAGCATTCTGTCCAATGCCAAGCACAATATTGTCATCAACCGGATGGAGATAAGTAGAGAACCCAGGAATCTTCAATTCACCGACTACTTCCGGGTTTATAGGGTCGCTTAAATCGATTACGTAGAAAGGGTCAATTTGGCGGAACGTAACTGCAAAACCTACGTCATCTAATAATCGAACTGAATACAGTGATTCACCTTTTCCTAATCCGCCTACTTG
>Ga0315315_10001353_pt1 | contig 22368 bp, 21 predicted proteins | sample M140m3416metaG_FD_203699 | JGI IMG/M metagenome (GOLD analysis project Ga0315315, IMG submission 203699) | Ammonia-oxidizing marine archaeal communities from Monterey Bay, California, United States - M1 40m 3416 | ecosystem: Environmental > Aquatic > Marine > Intertidal zone | place: USA...
TGGGGAAAAAAAGTATTTGTAACAGACGATCCATTTAATCATTGGGATGGGATAAGTATGAAGGATAAAACGATTAATGAAGGCGTGTATTATTTTGAGATTTTATTCACAGACGTTTGTAGTGACGAGGAACAAATAAAAACGGGTTTTGTACATTTGATGAGATAATTAATTACAATGAAAATTTATCATAATCCTAGATGTTCTAAAAGTCGGCAGACCTTAAGCCTTATAAAAGAGAAAGGTTTTGAAGTTGAAATAATTGAATATTTGAAAGTAATTCCTTCTGAAAAAGAACTTAGGTCAATAATAAAATTATTGGGAATTAAGCCTGAGAAATTGCTTAGAAAAGGCGAAGCCGATTATAAAGAAAACTTTAAGGGAAAAATACTTTCAGATGACGAATGGATCAGTGCTATGGTTCAATACCCTAAGCTAATTGAAAGGCCTATAGTAGTTTCTGATAACAAAGCTATTTTAGGTAGACCTCCAGAGAATGTGTTGAACTTATTGTAAGAAGCGAACAATAAACACTAAGACTATATTTTTGTGATTGATACAGTGATTTTTAGATGATTCCTACGGAAAAATTTTACTGATTATCAAGTCACAATTTTCTAAGCTGATAATTTCAATTGATTTAGAAGGGTTTTCGAATACGATGAGATCACCAGTTTCAATCGTTTTATTTTCTATTTTTATTTGGCCTGAGTGAACGTAAATTAATAGATGCTGAATGTTGTCTGAAAATGAAAAAGTAACTTGTTTTCCTTTATTCCCATTAAGAGATTCCAAAGTACCGTGGGTATTTCCCATGGTCATGAGGTTAAAATCCAAACACTTTCCTATTGAAGCGGTTTTCCAATCACCTTTAAAATTATCAGAATCGAATTTACCTAGTTTTGCTGTGTGATGAGACTTATGCAAGAGAGTCATTTCACCCTCTAAAACCATTAGTGTTCTCGTTATTCCAGGAAGTGATGTGAAAGTGGATTCTTGAACATTAACAGTTGCAGTACTTAATCGAAAATTAAAATTTCTAGTTGCATATTTCGAGAGCATTGGGTAAATGAATAATTCAGTAGTGGTCCCACCACTCCATGGAGTAGTTGTAAAAGAAGCTGCTTTAATTATCTGATAATTCATAACCATTAATGTTTCAAACGGAAAACTTTTATTGAGCCTTTTTTCAAAATTAATTCATCCAAATGAGGAGTAATAAGATCGCTGGAATCTACTTTTCTCGAATCAGAATACAAAAATTCAGCTCCATTATCAATCATGGTCTTTAATTTGTCCGAGGTTAAATTATCATTGTCAAACCCCCATCCTTTTTTATCGATATAGTAGAAGGAAATGTAGCGTGAAACATCATTTCCAATAATAACTAGAGCATCGTCAGGTACTATTTCTCTTAATTCAGATTTGTGTTCTAAAAGGTCTCTATTGAAACCTGGTGATTCAGGAATCCATCTTTCGTACATGCGAATATAGCATGTAATTGGCAGGGCACATAACAGAGAAATAGTGATTATTTTAAAGCTTTTCTTTCCTGTTGTATAAATATGAAAAGCACCATATCCAACGAGCATAAACAACAACGGGTAAAATGGAAATAAATAGTAATCGTGGATTTTCGCTATCATATTTATTTCGAAAACGAAATAAGCCAAAGCACTACAGCTTAAAGCAATGATTAAAAGGAAATGTGCGTTTATAAAAGCTTTTTTCTTAAAAAGAAAATAGAAGCCAGCGATGAAGAATAATACAGATCCATAGTTTAGCAGTAACTCGGGAAGTGTAGAGATAAGGTTATGGGTTAAATAATCTACAAGAGTAGAAAAGCTAGTGCTATTGTCAAGCATGCCACTTACAATGCCGTTTCCCTTCCACTTGGGTATTACAGTTATGTACCAAAGTAACGGAAATAGTAAAGAAGCGAAAACGAGCCATCCTTGTAATATGGGTTTTTTGTACTGCTGAGATTTTATAATACTCCTTAATAAATAAACCGCAGGAACAATAAAATAAAGAATAAACGGAAGCTTACAAAGGGCTCCAATACTTAGCAAAATGCCACACAAAATTAACTGTGTATGCTTTTTAGAATCAGTCCATTTAAAGAACAATACAAGCCCCCAAATAGCGCAGCATAATGCTAAATTATCTGGTAAAGGGTTAATTGTGTAATAAAAAAAACTGGGTGAAAAATTAAAGGCCCAAGCACCTATAATCGCTAGCATTTCTTTTTTAAATAGTGAAAGTAATAATTGGTAAATACCTAGCACTGATAGAATCCCTATTCCAAACATAAATAGCCTCGTAACTAGAATGCTTTTTCCAAATAGATGATAAGAGCTTGCTACGAGCCATTGCATTAATGGAAATTCCATTCGGAATATTCCATCACCATTGCCTCTCTCATTTCTACGGGGATTGAGGATGTTCATGTCCTCTTCATAGAAATTGTTTATAGTTGTTTGTGTCTGAGTTTGCCTCCATGAATGAATACTTATTATATCTTTTGAAAAATGTTTGTAATGCATAATGAAGCTTATAATTACAATGGATAATAATAAGATATTTTTGAGGTGTTTTCTCATGTGTGAATTTCCATATTTTTTTAAATTTTGGGTAAAAAAAAAGTAGAAGGACAATTGCTTCTACTTTTTTCGATGTTAATTTATCTTATTTGGGTTTTCTAATTAAAACCTCATCAATCATTCCATATTTTTTTGCTTCTTCAGCAATCATCCAATAATCTCTATCACTATCATTCCAAACTTCATCGTAAGTTTTTCCTGAATGGGTAGCGATTATCTCGTACAATTCTTTCTTTAATTTTTGAATCTCTCTAGCCGTAATTTCAATATCAGAAGCTTGACCTTGAGCACCTCCCAATGGCTGATGAATCATAACTCTAGAGTGCTTCAATGCAGTCCGTTTTCCTTCCGCACCTGCACATAATAAAACAGCTCCCATTGAAGCTGCCATACCTGTGCAAATAGTTGCAACATCCGGATTGATATATTGCATGGTGTCATAGATCCCTAGCCCAGCATAAACAGAACCCCCTGGAGAATTCAAGTAAATTTGAATATCTTTTTGCGGATCCATTGACTCTAAGAATAATAATTGAGCAGTAATAATATTTGCAACGTAGTCATCAATTCCCGTTCCTAAAAAAATAATTCTATCCATCATCAAACGAGAAAAAACGTCCATTACTGCAACGTTCATTTGTCTTTCTTCTATAATATTAGGAGTCATTCCAAGAGGGACATTAGACACTGCCGACATATAATCGTCAAACACCATACTTGAAATACCTTGGTGCTTTGTCGCGAATTTTTTGAATTCGTCTTTATCAAAATTGTACATAAATATATTCTTAATTGTTATTGGGTTTAAAGGTAAAATTAATCTGATAAGAAGAATACCCTTTTCTCGTTTTTATTAATCGCAAAAATGATAATTCGCTTAATTGTCTGTTTAGCAGTATTAATATTAATCTTGAGAATACTTTATAAATTATAGTAGGATGTCTAACTTTACCGTTGGATGGAAAAATTAAATGTAGACCATACATTCATAGTTCACGTTAGTGAAGGAGCTGAAGACCGAGCGAAATCTGTTAAAAAAGAAATGAATCGCCATGATATTTCCTTTGAATTTATGCTGCGCGGAGACATAAAAGAAATTACTTCCGTAATTCATCAAAAGTATTTTACGGGTGATATGTTGGCGGAAATAACACCTGCTATTTCTTGTGCAGTTAAGCACATTTATATCCTCGAGGAGATTGTGGAAAGAGGGCTAAGTAGGGCACTGATTTTGGAGGACGACATCTTTTTAGATAAAAACTTTGTAAGTATTTGCAATAAAGCACTCGAAGAAACGTCTATAGAAGAGTATCAAATTACTGATAAGTATTTCCTGGCATTAGAAAATAACAAGAAATACATTTCCAAAAAGGAAGAGGTTGAAGGGAAGCATTTGTACAAAGAAGATCGGGTAAGATTTGGTGGAGCATATATAGTGACAAAGGAAACTGCAAGGGCTATTTTGGGTGATATTTATGAAAATAAATGTCACTCATTTATTGATTCTATGTATACAATAATATGCCGGAAAGGATTGTTTGACATATATTGGATTCATCCTACTATTGCTGAGCAAGGAAGCCATAATGGAAAATTTAAATCATTATTGGATGACAAACCCAATGGGCTTATTCAAAAAGTAAACTGGAGAATTCAAACAATTTTTAAGAGTAAGTTTAGACGTTAATAAATACAGCATTGAAGAACCTTTTTAATTTAATAAGATTAGTTGGCCCCTATAAAAAGGCTATTGGTTTAAACCTAATGTTTAACCTTCTGGGTATGCTCTTTGCCTTGTTTTCATTTGCAATGGTCATTCCGTTATTAAGGATATTGTTCAACACAAATTTAACCCAATTTAAAGAAGTTGTTGCCAATTATGAAGGTGCAGAAAACCTAAACCAGGAAGGGATTCTAGAATATATTAATTATTTGATGGCTGCTTTGGTGGTTGAGCATGATAAATACTATGTGCTTATAGCTATTTGTGCAGCGCTAGTTGTGGTAGTTTTGTTTAAAAACTTATTTTCTTATCTAAGTGCTGTTTTCCTATCATTAGCATTGCATGCAGTATCAAGAGATTTACGAAGTAAATTGCATAATAAGGTACTACGTTTGCAGTTGTCTTTTTTTAGCGAAGAGAAAAAAGGAGACTTGCTTTCTCGTTTTACAACTGATGTGAAGGAGGTGGAGTTATCCTTAATGGCATCAATTAATGCAGCTTTTAAGGATCCGTTTTATATTGTTGGCTATATAATTACCTTGTTTATTATCAATGCGAAACTATCTGTTTTTATTATTGTGTTTTTGCCATTATCAGGATTGGTAATAGCATTAATTGGTAAAGGATTAAAAAAGAGGGCTAAACAAGGGCAAGAAAACGCGGGAAACCTGCTATCTTCTGTTGAAGAGTCTCTCAGTGGGCAAAGAATCATTAAAGGATTTAATGCGGAAGAAAGAACGCGTCAACGATTTGAAGAAAAAAATAATTCTTTATATCGCATAATGATTAAGTTTTATCGTAGAATGGATTTGGCCTCTCCGTCTAGTGAGTTTTTAGGAATTGTGTCTACTACTGGTGTATTGCTGTTTGGAGGGAACTTGGTTTTTTCAGGAGAGCTTGAACCAGATTTATTTATTGGTTACTTGGTCTTGTTCTCTCAGTTGATATCACCATTTAAAGCTATTTCTAAAGCGATATATGAAGCAAGCAGAGGGACTGCCGCATTGACTAGAATAAAGGAAATTACGGATGAAGAAGTTTCAATTGTTGACAAGACAAATGCATTTGATTTAGATTTTTTCAAAGACAAGGTGGAGTATAAAAACGTAAGTTTTAAATACGAAAAAGAATATGTTTTAAAGAATGTAAACTTTACACTTTCAGGAGGTAAAACAATTGCCTTGGTTGGACAGTCAGGTTCTGGTAAATCTACTTTAGCAGATTTACTTCCTCGTTTTTATGACCTTGATGAAGGAGAAATACTAATTGATGGAAATAATATCAAAGATGTAAAGCTTAATAGTCTTAGGGATCAACTAGGTATTGTCACTCAGCAATCAATACTATTTAATGACACGGTGTTTAACAATATAGCCTTTGGGGTGGAATCAGCTACAGATCAAGAAGTAATTCATGCTGCTAAAATTGCAAATGCACACGAGTTCATAGAAAAATTGGATAATGGATATCAAACTAATATAGGAGACAGTGGAGGGAAGTTGTCCGGTGGTCAGCGACAGAGACTAAGTATCGCAAGAGCGGTATTAAAGAACCCGCCAATACTTATTTTGGATGAAGCAACTTCTGCCCTGGATACAGAAAGCGAGCGATTGGTCCAGGATGCATTGACCAACCTGATGAAAAACAGAACATCTTTGGTTATAGCACACAGGTTATCTACGATTCAGCATGCTGATGAAATTTTGGTAATGGAAAAAGGGGAAGTTATTGAAAGAGGAAATCATTCTGAATTAATAGCTCATAATGGTGTCTACAAGAAATTAACAGACATGCAAAATTTTCATTAATGTTTAAATTGATTACGATTATTGCTTTGGTTTTTTGCGTTGCCTGTCAACCAGAGAAAATTCAAAAAGAAGAGATTCAGATTGTGTCGGATTGTTATGATGTTAAATTGGAAAATACTGATGAGGAAAATTCCATTACAGCGGATACCGTGGTTATTCCAGGAACAATAATTGACTTTGAAATAGACGATTATTATTCGCATTTTTTTGGAACAAGTTTAAAAGATATAGAAAATAATTCTCCAGAGGACGCTTTCAAATATGGTACGTTTATATTGAATACGTTGAATTATAAGAATGGATTCATCAGCTTTAGAACTCAAAATACACCCTTAAAATGGGATGGTGATTCAGAAACAGAAGACGGTTATGAAATTACTTATTGGATTCAATCTGATTCTTCACGAATTGTTGCTTTTTGTGAAACAGAATATACTTGGGTAGATCAGGAGTCAACACTCACATTATTCTTGCATGATAAAAATGGAATTAATAAAATAACGCCAGAGTATCAAAACTGGGGGTTAAATGATTTTTTAGATAAGGATGTAAGTTCTCATTTTTCAGATGTATTTATGAATAATCCTCCGGTATCTATAAAACTTCCTAGTGATGGGAAACAGATTCGTGTTGATTTAGCATTGGAAGAGCATTATGATCCAGTAGGAACATATGAAAAATTTGATTCTTTGAAGCTCACTAAGTATTCATTATTTGTGAACCCTCTAGACGGTATAGTAAAGAAGGTTAAAGCTTGGTAAAGAGTTTGTTTTCATTCTTCAGGTAAGTTTGTGTCGTCGTCTTCAGTTTTAAATGCTGAGGGAAGCAAATCAATACCTCTTTTATTCGCTAGTTTAATTAAAAATGGCATGAGCAAAGTTGAGCCAGGAATCAACATAAACGGAATTCCGATACCTGCCATTTTAAACAAGTCATATATTTGTGTTTTTAGTTCATGTTCTTCCTCTTTATTTACTGTTCCTTCTTTCAAGAATTTGACAATAATTTTTGATGCTTCATGGGTTTCTTTTGCTTCAGTTCCCATTTTTGAAACAAAAGTTTTCATCACCTCAGCAGCTTTGGTTCCATGTTTTTTTAGTTTTTCGGAAAACTCCCAAGTCTCTTGAGTTTCGAAATAACTAAAATCTATATCTTCTTTTATTTTATTGTTTTTTTCTTCCACCATTTAAAGGTATTGTTTTTTCTTTTGGGTGAGGTTAATTATAGCTACATAAGTCATAAAAAAAGCCACATCTTTTGATGTAGCTTTTTTTAGTTTTTTGTGAATTGTTATCCACTGCACATTTCACAGTTGTCTGGATCATCCAACGAGCAAGCTATTTCAGCTAACCTTTCCTCTTCCGTTTTAGCAACTGGAGCAGCCATTGCGTTTTTATCTAAAGTAAACTTAATGGCATCTGTAGCAGCTTTCGTTCGTAGGTAGTACATTCCTGTTTTTAAACCTGCTTTCCATCCATAAAAGTGCATTGAAGTTAATTTCGCAAAGTTTGCATTCTCCATAAAGATATTTAATGATTGCGATTGATCGATATATGCACCTCTATCAGCTGCCATGTCTAAAATGGTTTTTTGAGAAATTTCCCATGCTGTTTTGTATAGTTCCTTGATGTTGTCTGGAATTTCTTTAATGTTTTGAATAGAGCCGTTTGCCCCCATTAATTGATTTTTCAAACTATCATTCCAGAGGCCTAGTTTTACTAGGTCTCTTAATAGGTGTTTGTTCACTACGATAAACTCTCCAGATAATACACGTCTGGTGTAAATATTAGAAGTGTAGGGTTCGAAACACTCATTGTTTCCAAGAATTTGAGCTGTAGAGGCGGTTGGCATAGGCGCTAATAATAGAGAATTTCTTACACCATGCTCCATTACTTCTTCCTTCAGTACGTTCCATTCCCATCTGTCTGTTGGTGTAACTCCCCATAGATCAAATTGCATTTTACCTTCAGAAATAGGAGAACCTTTCCAAGTTTCATAAGGTCCATTTTCTATAGCTAAGTCTTTTGAAGCCGTTACAGCTGCATAATAAATAGTTTCAAAAATTTCTTTATTCAGAGCTTTTGCTTCTTCAGATTCAAATGGAAATCGCATTAAAATAAATGCATCTGCTAATCCTTGTACACCAATTCCAATTGGACGGTGGCGCATATTAGAGTTTCTTGCCTCTGGTATAGGGTAGTAATTTTGGTCAATAACAGAATCTAAGTTCTTAGTTACTTTGTATGCAACTTCAAATAGTTTATCATGATCAAACTTTCCTTCCGTAACAAATTTAGGAAGAGCAATAGAAGCTAAGTTACAAACCGCAACTTCATCATCAGATGTGTACTCCATAATCTCCGTGCACAAGTTGGAAGATTTAATTGTTCCTAAATTTTGTTGATTTGACTTTGCGTTAGCAGCATCTTTATAAAGCATATATGGTGTTCCTGTCTCAATTTGAGATTCACATATTTTAAACCATAAATCTTGTGCTTTAATAGTTTTACGACCTTTTCCTTCACTTTCATATTTCAGGTAAAGAGTCTCAAATTCATCCCCGTATACGTCAGACATTCCTGGACATTCATTTGGACACATTAAGGTCCATTCTCCATTTTCTTCAACTCTTTTCATGAATAAATCTGGAATCCAAAGCGCATAAAATAAATCTCTAGCTCTATCTTCTTCTTTTCCTGTATTCTTTTTCAAGTCTAGGAAAGAGAATATGTCTGCGTGCCAAGGTTCAACGTAGATAGCAAAAGAACCTTTTCTTTTTCCACCACCTTGATCAACATAACGAGCTGTATCGTTAAATACTTTTAACATTGGAACAATTCCATTTGAAGTTCCATTGGTTCCTTTTATGTAAGAACCAGTAGCTCTAATATCGTGAATAGACAAGCCAATACCACCGGCCGATTGGGAGATTTGAGCACATTGTTTTAACGTATCATAAATTCCGCCAATACTATCTTCTTGCATCTTCAATAAAAAACAAGAAGACATTTGTGCTTTTGGTGTCCCGGAGTTGAATAAAGTTGGTGTAGCATGAGTAAACCAACCTTCACTCATATAGTTGTAAGTAGAAATAGCTGCTTCAACATCTGTTTTATGTATTCCCATTGCAACACGCATCAACATGTGTTGAGGTCTTTCTGCAACTTCTCCATTCAATTTTAATAGATAAGATCTTTCTAGTGTTTTAACACCAAAGAAGTCATATCTGAAATCTCTATCGTAAATTATGTTAGAGTCAAGTACCTCTGCATTATCCTTGATGGCATTATAGACGTCTTCAGATAATAAAGGAGCAGGTTGATTTGTTTTTGGATCTACATAATTGTATAAATCTTCCATTGTGTCTGTAAAAGATTTTTTTGTATTCTTATGCAGGTTTGAAACTACAATACGAGATGCTAACAAAGCATAATCTGGATGAGATATAGTATTGGTTGCGGCAACTTCAGCGGCTAAATTGTCCAGCTCACTCGTGGTAACCCCATCGTATAAACCTTCAATCACACGCATAGCCACTTTTTCTGGAACTACAAGTGCGTTCAATCCGTAACACAATTTTTTAATTCTTGCTGTGATTTTGTCAAACTTGACAACTTCTTTTCTTCCGTCTCTTTTTACTACGTACATACCTAATTCTGTGGTTTTATATTTTGTTATTTTCGGTGGTCATTTCGTTTTATTTAATCAGCAATCAATTCCTTTAATTAAGGTGTATTAAATTGATTACTAGAATTCGGCATCCATATTAAATGCTCCTCCTTCTTCTGTTCCATTTTTTACTCCTGCCTTTTGGTATTCTCCCACTCGTTTTTCGAAGAAGTTAGATTTCCCTTGAAGATTAATCATATCCATAAAATCAAATGGGTTAGATGCGTTGTATATTTTTTCATTACCTAATTCAACCAAAAGTCTATCTGCAACGAATTCGATATATTGATTCATTAAATCGGAATTCATGCCTATTAAACGAACAGGAAGAGACTCAGTCACGAATTCTTTTTCAATCTCAACAGCTTGCGAGATGATTTCTTTCACTTCTTCTTTGCTCAATTGATTTTCAAGGTGATTGTTGTAAAGTAGACAAGCAAAATCACAATGTAAGCCTTCGTCTCTTGAGATTAACTCGTTTGAAAATGTAAGACCCGGCATTAATCCTCTTTTCTTTAACCAATAGATCGAGCAGAAAGAACCTGAGAAGAAAATTCCTTCTACCGCAGCAAAAGCAATTAATCTTTGCGCATACGACCCATTATCTATCCATTTCATTGCCCATTCAGCTTTTGTTTTAACTGGAGGAAAAGTCTCAATTGCATTAAATAGGTAGTCTTTTTCTTTATCGTCTTTTATATAAGTGTCAATTAGCAGTGAATATGTTTCAGAATGAACATTTTCCATCATTACCTGAAAGCCATAAAAGAATTTAGCTTCAGTATATTGAACTTCACTTAAGAAATTTTCAGCTAAATTTTCATTAACAATTCCATCAGATGCTGCGAAGAATGCAAGGACATGCTTAATGAAAAATCGTTCATCGTCATTTAGTTTTTCCTCCCAATCTAGTCTGTCTGCAGCAAGGTCTAATTCCTCTGCGGTCCAAATCATTGCTTGCTGTGTTTTATACATTTCCCAGATATCCATGTGTTGAATCGGGAACAAAACAAACCTATTAGGGTTGTCCTTCAGAATGGGTTCAAGAATTTCAGTATTCGCTGGTAATACTTCGTTTAAATTTACATCATCAACCTTTGTTTTTGTTTCTTTTCCCATTGTCTTATAGTCTTGTAATATTAACTTTTTTATCTCTCAAATCCATTTTAGTAGAGTGAAAAATTTCCTAGGCAAAAAGTGGTATTTTTTTTGCTTTATTATGAAAAACTTAAGTTTTTCGTTAAGAAATTTTCGTTTTACTAGCCTCGTTTGAGGACTACAAAAATTGAAAAAAAACTTTCCTATTCCTAAGTAATTTCATCCACAATTTTTGAAGTTTTCAACACCTCCGTTTAATAACTCACCTAATCCCTTTAAAAACAAGGGTAAACGATTCATCTTCTAAAATGTCCAATTTGTCTTTTTAATTAAACTCTTTATCGGTTCTTTAGAATCTCTAAATTACAAGGATTTGGAGCAGTATTTATTAACAAACATAAAGGGTTTTCAATGTTGACGTGTTAAAAACAATGAACTGTATGTCATCAGTTGTTTTGACGAAATATTATATAAGAAAAAAGTCAAAATTTCCAAATAATATTTCGTAGGAGCAAGATTATTTTTTTAAATTTTCGTTTTCAATTTCTGTATCAATTTGAATTAGTTCAGTAAAAAACTCTTCTCCCCATTTCCTGGTAATCGGTTCTTTTAAGAATTTGTAAACTTTTACATTTAATTCCGATCCAAGTGTGCATGCATCCGAACAGATATCCCAATGATTGAAATTAACTGCTTCATAATTTCTTAATTTCGAGACTCTGACTGGATATAGATGGCAAGATATAGGTTTCTTAAAGTTAAGCTTGCCTTCACTGTGCGCTTTTTCTATGGAACACTTTGTAGAGTTGTTTTTATCAAAGTAAACAAAAGCACATGCTCCATTTTTGACTAAAGAGGTAACAGGTTCGTTATCGTCGTCCATGTAAAAAACACCTTGTTTCTCAATAATGTCAATTCCTTCTTCACGCATATAAGGTTTTATGACTTCTAAAGATTCCTCAAGAATATCAATCTCCTTCAGTTCAAGAGGGGCTCCAGCATCTCCTTCAATGCAGCAAGCTCCCTTACAGGCGTTTAAGTTGCAAACAAATTTCTTTTCAAATAAATCTAAGGACAATAATTTGTTTCCTAATTCAATCATCTTGCAAAAGTATAAAACAAAAAGATGAATTATTTAATGAATTTAATTTTGTTGTTCACAGTAAAATGAAATATTTGTTCAACGTTATTATCAAGCAAGCTTTATTCTATTGCTTTTCAGCTTTGCATAATCTCAAGGGTTTTCCTGATAGTTATTGCTAGTAACTAATAATAATTTATCTTCAGCACAAAATACTTTGTATTTCACAACTGTTTCGGGTAAAAAAATATTTGCGGGCAACCATTCTAAATCTTCTGCATCTCATAGGTGCGGAAATGTCTTTGTCATTTGCATATTAATTCCGAAATTTGAGAACGAATTAAAAATTACCCATGAAGAAAAATTTACTTGTAATAGGCATTCTAGCTTCTACTCTTATAGTTATAGGTCAGGAGAAGAAATCATATGGACCGGTTTCAACAATTATAGCCGCATCATTTAAGGTAACAGATCGGATAAGTGATCTTCCGGAGGAAAATGAAAATACGTATAAAGCAGGAAATAGTATGCCTAAAATGCGTGGAAGAATTGAGCATGTGTCAAGCATTCCTTTGCCGAATGGTGTTGATCCTGTATGGCAAAAAACGAAAGGAACGGGCGTGTTAAGGTCACCTACCACAGCCTGGAATGGGCTTTCAGGGGCAAATCCACCTGACCCTAGCGGAGCAGTTGGTCCTAATCATTATTTTCAAATGGTGAATTCCCAATATAGAATTTATGATAAAACAGGAACCGTTCTGAAAACAGGTAGTTTGGGGTCGTTGTTAGGAGGTGGTAACGCCGGAGATCCAATCGTTTTGTATGATAAATTTGCTGACAGATGGTTTATAAGTCAATTCGATTTTGGTAATAACCTGCAGGTCGCAGTTTCTCAAACTAGCGATCCTACTGGGGCATACAATTCTTATGCATTTAATGTAGGGGCAAGTTTTCCTGATTACCCAAAATATTCTGTTTGGAGTGATGGATATTACGTGACATCTAATAAAAGTGGAAATGAAGCTTTTGTTATGGAAAGGGATAAAATGATTGCAGGAGATGCAGGTGCTCAAATGATTCAGTTCAATGTGCCTTCTTTATCGACTGCAGGATTTTTTAGCACATTGCCCGCCCATGCAGGATCAACTTTGCCCAGTGTAGGAACACCTAATCAAATATTTTATTTTCAAGACAATAGCTGGGGAGGTGTAGGTTCTGATCATATTAAAGTTTGGGACGTAAGTGTCGATTGGGCCACACCGTCTAGTTCTTCTATTTCTTCTCCTTATCAAATTCCTGTTTCATCTTTTGACAGTGGATTTACTGGAGGTTGGGATAATATAACGCAGCCGGGTACATCTGTAAAGCTAGATGCTGTGCCGGAGGCATTTATGTTTATGGCTAGTTATAGAGAATTTTCAAGTTATAACACTATGGTAATGTGTCATACAGTTGATGTTGATAATACAAATCATGCCGGAATTCGTTGGTATGAACTACGTCAAACGGCAGGTGCAAATTGGACTCTTTACCAGGAAGGTACTTATGCTCCCGATGCAGATAGTAGATGGCTGGGAAGCATTAATATGGATAAGTATGGAAATATAGCCTTAGCTTATTGTGTTTCAGGTGCCTCAACTTATCCATCTTTAAGGTATACTGGACGCTATGCAGGAGGTCAATTAGGGGAGATGCATTTTCTAGAACAATCTGCGATTGAAGGATCTTCATCTAAATCTGGAGATAACAGGTGGGGGGATTATGCTCAGATGACAATAGATCCAAGTGATGATGCTACTTTTTGGCATACAGGTCCTTACATGAGTACAGGTGGTTCTCTGAGGACCAGGGTTTTTTCTTTAAGTTTTCCTGAGTCTTTTTTAAGCATTGCTGATGCATATGTGAGTAAAACATTAGTGGTAGGATATTTGGGTCACAATAAATTTACCTTAAAAATTGGAGATTTAAATGAAGGTGTTAATATCAACGTTGTTAATGCTTTAGGTCAAAATATAAAAACTGTCAGTAATGTAAATACCGGAAAAGATTTTAACTATCAGCTAGATTTAAGCGGTTTTTCTGCAGGTTATTATATAATCAATGTAAGTAATTCAAACTTTAAAAAAGCTCATAAGGTTTGGGTGAAATAAGCGTAAGCTATAGATCAAAAACGAGAATTGTTTAGGAGTTTTTTGTTATTCAATAATCTTTATTTCTTCAATTGTAGCGGGTCTTCCAATACTGCAACTTCCTTGTAGCGGCCGAATAGGTCTATATTTTAGCCAGACTTTAAGCCCATCTTGTTTGTATTGATCTTCCAAATTGTTGGGGAGTAAAAACTCTTTCGAGGTAGTGTTTTTTATTACAAACCCACAGCCATTTTTTGTTTTGTCTTCTATGATTGCTTGAATATAGCCTTCTTTTATTATTTGTGCTGTTCTTTCTTTTTCAGCATTCGTATTCGCAGCCTCTGTTGTTTCTTTTTTTGCAGAGCAGCCCATTAAAATTAATGGTATTGAGCATATTGTAATAAAGGTTTTCATACTATTTTATTAATGATTGTTTCCAAAAAACAGAACAAGTTAGAAAAATTAAAAATGGTTTGGGTAAAGCATCTACATTATAATACCTTTGTCGACATAAATTAAAGGAAGGGAAATGGCAGCAAACGAAGAGATTTTTAAGAAAGTTGTTTCACATGCAAAGGAGTTTGGGTTTGTTTTCCCAAGCAGTGAAATATACGATGGTTTGAGCGCGACCTATGATTACGCTCAAAATGGGGTTGAGTTAAAAAACAATATAAAAAAGTATTGGTGGACTGCCATGGTTCAGATGAATGAAAATATTGTCGGGCTAGATGCTGCTATTTTTATGCATCCAAAAACATGGAAAGCTTCGGGGCATGTTGATGCTTTTAACGACCCTTTGATTGATAATAAAGATTCAAAAAAGAGATATAGAGCTGATGTTTTAGTTGAAGAGCACATAGCCAAAATAGAAGGTAAAATAAATAAGGATATTACAAAGGCAAAAAAACGTTTTGGAGATGCATTTAATGAAGGCGAGTTCAGAAGTACAAATCCAAATGTTTTGAGAAGAGTAGGTGAAATTGAGAAAGTTGAGGCGCAACTGAAAGCTGTTCAAGTAAACGAGGATTTAGTTGGTTTCAAAAGCCTGATAGAAGAATTAGGGATAGTTTGCCCTATTAGTGGATCTAAGAATTGGACGGAAGTAAGGCAGTTTAATTTAATGTTTGGAACTGAGATGGGTTCTGTGGCAGGAGATGCTTCTACTATTTATTTGCGACCAGAAACGGCTCAAGGGATTTTTGTGAATTACTTAAATGTTCAGAAAACCGGGAGAATGAAAATTCCTTTTGGTATTGCTCAAATTGGAAAAGCATTTAGAAATGAAATTGTGGCGCGTCAGTTTATCTTCAGAATGCGTGAGTTTGAGCAAATGGAAATGCAGTTTTTCGTAAAACCTGGAACACAAAAAAAGTGGTATGAACACTGGAAAGAGGCTCGCATAAAATGGCATAAAGCATTAAATTTGGGAAGTGATAATTATCGCTTTCACGATCACTTAAAAGTGGCACATTATGCAGATGCAGCTACTGATATTGAATTCAATTTTCCGATTGGATTTAAAGAATTGGAAGGAGTTCATTCTAGAACAGATTTTGATTTGAGCAAGCACGAAGAGTTTTCAGGAAAGAAATTGCGTTACTTTGATAATGACGACAATGAGAGCTATGTTCCGTATGTTGTGGAAACGTCTATAGGTTTAGATAGGATGTTTTTGGCTGTTTTGTCTAGTTCATTTAATGAAGAAAAGTTAGAAGATGGCTCAGAACGAATAGTTTTGAATATTCCACCAGCTCTAGCTCCAACCAAGGCTGCGGTATTGCCTTTGGTAAAAAAGGATGGATTGCCTGAAAAGGCAAGAGAAATAATGAAGATTTTGCAGTATGATCATAACTGTGCCTATGAAGAGAAGGATTCGATAGGTAAAAGGTATAGGCGTCAAGATGCAATTGGAACGCCATATTGTATTACCGTGGATCATCAGACATTAGATGATAATACGGTAACAATTCGAGAAAGAGATACAATGTCTCAGGAAAGAGTTGCTGTTGATGAGTTGCCAAGAATAATAGGTAAAAAAGTTAGTTTGAAGAATCTTTTTATTGATCCCGTTGTTTCTGTTTAGGTGTTAGAAATATTTCATACGAAGAATAAAATTGAGGCAGGTTGTGATGAAGCTGGTCGAGGTTGCTTGGCAGGTCCGGTTGTAGCGGCTGCGGTCATTCTTCCTTCAGATTTTAGAAATGACATATTAAACGATTCAAAACAACTAACTGAAAAGAAGCGGCATGCGTTGCGTCCAATTATAGAGAGGGCAGCATTAGCCTGGGCGATAGGTGTTGTTGACAATAAGGAGATTGATGAAATTAACATATTGAACGCTTCGTTTTTGGCTATGCATCGAGCTCTAGATCAGTTGGGAAAGCTTCCGGATAGTATTTTGGTTGATGGCAATCGCTTTACTCCGTATAACAATATCGAGCACCATTGTATTGTAAAAGGTGATGCGATATATATGAGTATTGCAGCTGCTTCAGTATTAGCGAAAACATATCGCGATGATATGATGACTGAATTAGCAAAAAAATTTCCTTTTTATGGCTGGGAACGTAATATGGGTTACCCAACAAAAAGTCATCGTGAAGGAATAAGGGAGTACGGAACGACCCCTTTTCACAGAATGAGTTTTAGATTACTCCCTGTCTAGTCATGCTTCGATTTGAAGTCCAATTTCGGTTAAAATGAACTTAGCTCTTTCTTTAATGGAGAGCATTGGTACATCAATCAGTTTGAATCCCAGTTTTTTGTAGGATTTTCTGAGGTTATAATCAATCGTTTTTGCCTCTTCTATTGATTCTTTTCTTTCTTGGTCGTTTGTGTAAATTGATGTCCAAATAGGCATGATAAAAACCTTTTTCGCATACCGAGAAGATTTAGCAAATTCAGAATAATTTAATGGGGCTTTTTCATTTGCAAATTCCATGTAACCAATTAGGTCCACTACGGATCTGTCTAAAAAACACAGGTCGTCACTTTGATGTTTAGCCCTGCTTTTCATTCGGTCATAAACCATGTCGCTAAATTCACGCATGTTTACCCAAGGAAATACATTGTGATCCGTCTCTTGGTTTTCTTTTATAACTTCTCTAGCAATTTCCTCATAACACACGAAATTCATTTTTCTTAATTCGTTAATTACCGAGGACTTCCCTGTGCTTGGTGCTCCTGTGATTACATAATGTTTTTTCTTTATTGCCATAAGTAAGGAGTAAAGATAGCCAATATGACACTATTGAACCAAATTTATATTAATAGTTCATTTACAAAACACTTGTTTTGTCATGAAAAAAACCAATATTTAATTAATAGTACACCCTGAAAAAGACAGCTTATATCGCCTGTATGTATTGTTTTTGCTTAATAGTGCACTTTTTTTTGATTTGTTATTTTAAATTTTTATCAGATTGGTACATGTTTTGACAAGAGTGAGTCAAAATTATTAAACATAAAAAACTATATACAATGGAATTATTAAAGAATATTGTTTATGCCGGCGTTGGGTTGGCTGCATTAACATCAGATAAGGTTAAAGAAACTGTTGAGGACTTGGTTGAAAAAGGAAAAATTTCTGATACTGAAGGGAAAAAAATAATTGAAGATTTTTTTAAATCAACGGAATCTAAAAAAGATGATTTCGAATCCAAAATGAAGTCACTGGGAGACAATATTTCTTCAAAATTTGACTTCCTTAAAAAGGAAGATGATGAGGTAAATGCTTTGAAAAGAAGAATTGAAGAATTAGAAGCAAAACTTAAAAAAGAAAACACTACCAAGAAAAAACCATCTGCAAAAAAGTCTGCAGTGAAAAAATAACAACACATAGAAATTAATAATTAAAAAACAAAAATCATGAACATTATTGAAACATTAGCATACGCAGGATTAGGAATGGCGTCAGAAGCATCAGATAAGGCAAAAGCAAAATTTGATGAATTAGTTGAAACAGGAAAAAAAGTAGATAGCGACGGAAAAAACTATGTCGGAGATTTTTTCAAAACAGTTGACTCAACTAAAGATGACATTCAGGCTCAATTTGATAAAAATAAAGAAAAATTGGAAGAGACATTTCCATTTTTGAAAGAGCTGGAAGAGAAGTTTATGCAAACGAAGGAAGATTTAACTTCGAAAGCCAAAGACGCAAAAGAAGATTTAACTACAAAAGCGAAAGAAACGAAAGAAAAGATCGCTAGTAAGTTAAAGAATATAGATGATGCAGAAGTTGTTTCTGAAGAGGCTTAATTGAGCTTTTGGTATTAAAAAGAGGCTTGTTTCTATTCGGAATGAGCCTCTTTTTGTTTAAAGTGAGAGATGTAAGGTCGGATTAATTACTAAGAGAGTTTTCTTTTTGTTGAAAAGTAAATATTTACATTATTTCGTAATTCTTTTCTCAATAGTATAATTTTGTTACAAATTGAAAAGAGTAATGCTTACCATAGATACAACAGAGACAAAAAATCCGAAACTGCACCATTATTTATTGGGTAGCGTTGGTCCTCGCCCTATTTGTTTTGCAAGTACAATAGATAAAAATGGAGTTCGAAATTTAGCTCCGTTTAGCTTTTTTAATGTGTTTAGTTCTGATCCTCCAATTGCTGTTTTTTCTCCAGCAAGAAGTGGTAGGACCGGACAGCAAAAAGATACATACAATAATGTAAAAGAAGTTCCAGAAGTGGTTATCAATATTGTTGATTATTCTATGGTACATCAAATGTCCTTGGCAAGTTCGCCTTATAATCCAAATGAAGATGAATTCATTAAAAGTGGCTTAACTGCTATTGAGTCGGAAGTGGTAAAGCCCTGGAGAGTGAAAGAGTCGCCCGTTCAAATGGAGTGCAAGGTTAACGAGGTAATTGAGTTGGGCGAAGGCGGAGGAGCAGGAAATCTGATTGTTTGTGAGATTCTGAAAATCCATATTAAGGAAAGTATTTTGGATGAAAATCAAACCATCGATCAGAAGAAAATTGACCTCGTTGCTCGTATGGGAGGTGATTGGTACTGCAGGGCGGATGATAACTCAATGTTTGAGATTAAAAAACCAATTACTACAAGAGGTATAGGTGTGGATGCAATGCCACGGGAGGTTGTCGCTAGTAATATTTTGACAGGGAATGATATTGGCCAGCTGGGGGGAATAGAATCCTTGCCGAATGAAACTGAAGTCAATGATTACAAATTAATTGAATTAGTGGAATTATTTGTATCTTTAGAAGATGTTCCAGAAAAGCTTGAAAAAGAGCTTCATATAAGAGCGAAACATTTGTTAAAAGAAAATAAACTTACGGAAGCGTGGAAAACGCTTTTATCATTTAATAATTAAAAAGTACGGCCAGATGGTCGAAGAAAAACAAAAAAACATGGAATTAAAAATTAACGGAAAGGTAAAAGTAATTTTGGATACACAAACATTTGATAGCGGTTTCAGTAAAAGAGAATTTGTTATTACAACGCAAGAGCAATATCCTCAGGATGTCAAGCTGGAGTGTATTAAGGATAAAACAGCAATGTTAGATTCTTTAACTGTTGGTGATGATATTGATGTGTCTTTCAATATCAGAGGAAATGAGTACAATGGTAGATATTTTGTAAATCTCCAAGCTTGGAGAATTGAGAAGGGTTCTGCAACAATAGCTCCAGCACCTGAAGCGCCAGATACTGCTTTAGAGCCTATGGCAGAAGGTGAAGACGATTTACCTTTCTAAATATTAGGGGCATTAAGTTTTAAGCTGCATCATTTTGGGTTTAAATATTCGAAAATGATGCAGCTATTAACTCATTATTACTATTAAATAAGAATTCTTATTTCTTTTGCTTATCTGCCCTAGATGATTTAATAAATGCAATAAAATTATAATGCTAATTCAAGTTTGAAAAAATAATTAAAAATCAAAAGTTCCAATCAAAGCTAGAGCATATCATTAAAAATCTCAATTAATTAAAAAAAGAACTAACATGAAATCTTTTTCATTATTATTTGTTTTATTTTTATTAGTTCCTGAGGTTAATTCCCAGGAAAGAAAAGTTTTAATGATAGGAATTGATGGGTGTAGGCCTGACGCATTAAATCTTGCAAATACTCCAAACATAGATAGTTTAATTGATAATGGAGCATATAGTTTACAAGCTCAAACTGGCGATTACACAATTAGTGGGGCTGGATGGTCTAATACATTTACTGGTGTTTGGGAAAACAAGCATAATGTAACGGACAACAGTTTCTCTTCTCCCAATTTTAGTCAATACCCACACTTTTTTAGCCTAATAAAACAAGTGGATCCCAACAAAATAACTGCATCAATTGATCGTTGGAAAATCAATAACTACATCTTATCTGATGCAGATTATTTTACGCAAAGAAATGTTAATGATTTTTCAGATAGCATGAATGCTGAACTTGCTGCTAATTTTCTAACAAATGGATTTAAGCCTAACTACTTAAAGACAGATATTCCATACAATTATACTGATATATCTTACTTGAATTCTAGCTACGAGGTTAATCTTAATGATGATGAAGTTTCTGGTGCAATAGACCTACTTTTTAACTTTGATTATTTTGGAGTTACTTATAACCAAATTTATATTTCATCGAATGGATACATTACTTTTTCGCCCGCTGACCTTTCTTATCCTTATGACGGAAGTGGTTGTTGTCAAAGTCAAAACTTGCCAGATGCTCACTATCCTAACAACCATATATCATTGGGATGGGAAGATCTCGACCCTCCCCAAGGAGGTCAAATTTTTGTAAAAACATTTGGTTCAGTCCCAAACAGGTATTGCATAATTCAGTTTGAGGAAATTGAGCATACCCAATCATCCAATCATGTTTCATCTCAGATAATTTTAAGAGAGTCTAACAATGAAATTGAAATAAACGTTAAAGAACTTCAGAGTGATGGAGACTATCACTCCATTGGTGTGGAGAATGCAGATGGATCTGTAGGGTTAGGAATATCGTTTTCGAAAAATAATATCTACGAGGAATCATATAAACTAACTTATCAAAACCAAAATTTGTCTAAAGATCCTGATGTGTTATTTGTTTACTTTAGAGATGTCGATGAAAAAGGACACTTGCATGGCTTTGATGTAAATGTTTCAGACTACATGAGCCAGATTGAATTAACGGATCAATACATAGGACGTATTCTTGATTCGTTAAAAGCTAGACCATCGTACGAAGATGAAGATTGGTTAATTACTGTATCTACAGATCATGGTGGTATCTGCGATGATTATGATTTTTTCGGAAATTGTACTTCTGGAGGTCATACAGGTTTTCAAAGCCTTCCCGAGGTTAAGACTGTTTTTTATATAGTTAGTAATAAAGAGCTTACAGAACGAGGACCTCTTTTTCCACCTCCAAATATTGTCGACATGGCTCCAACAATTTTAGATTATTTATGTATTGATATTGACCCTACTTGGGACTTAGATGGACAAAGTAGGGGACTTAATTGTGTTAAACCATATGCTGATTTCAATTTAAATATTAATGGAATGACTGTTGAATTTACTGATACCATTAATAGTATTAGTTGCGATAGTGCCTTAATAAATTGGGATTTTGGGGATGGTTACTACAGCTCTGAGTCTTCTCCAACACATACTTTTAGTTCATCTGGAACCTTCGACGTATGTCTTGAGGCAACTAATGAATGTGGAACTACTCAAATATGTAAATCACTGACATATATTTTCAATAGTATTGATGATAAGAACGGGCAAATTATAACGTTACACCCAAATCCAGCAAATGATTATGTCAATATAAGTTTTGGTCAAAGTGGCCCTTATCAACTTAATTTATACGATATGTATGGTAGGTTAATTGTTGAAAAAACTGATTTATATGAATCAGTTTTTGAATTGGAAACAGCATTTTTAACCAGTGGTTATTATATACTTACGATTGAAAATAATGGTTTTAAAACACAAAAAAACCTGATTATTAAATGATAAGAAGTTGATTGTCTTTTCAATTAATCCTTCCTATGTTCTATCTTAGACATGGTTGGCCATAATAGCTTTATTTGAATATTAGATGTCATTCACCGAAAAATATACTAAAGCATTTAGAACCTTTCTTCCAACGCCATTTACCATTGCAATCGTGTTGACTATTGTCACGTATTTGTTATCTCTTTCATTTGGGAATAAATTGCCAGATGAAAATATAGCAATTCAAGAATCGGTGGAAGAAACATTGCTGATTTCGAATTCAGATAATACTGTTTGG